>JAEEGL013202056.1_pt1 | contig 136440 bp, 97 predicted proteins | sample 9134231 | NCBI WGS metagenome assembly JAEEGL01 (sample SAMN16246548, study PRJNA631951) | gut metagenome | biome: gut microbiome; feature: rumen; material: fiber-attached | host: Bos | place: Iran: Karaj | collected 2018-10 | reverse complement strand
CCAATTTGTTGCATCAAACCCAAAGGTCGAGGATGCCTTTGGAGTCACATTTATGCGGATGTCATTTAGGAATTATTAACGACATCCAACAGCCATCTGAAGGGGGATTTTGGCTATTTACAAAAAGACTGAGTAGTTACCGGCTCAAGTAGGCATTTTGCGGAGATGAGTAATGCTTGGGCGAGAACCGAGATCGGTTCTCGCAAGAATATACAAGAATAATTGAGATCGGTAATCGCAAGAATAAACAAGAATCAACAAGATTGGTTCTTGCAGAATAAAAAGGAGAAGAAACGCCATAGTGAATGGATTTTAATTTGTCGGGGGATATCTTTGGCATACTTTTTGCAAATATTGTCATGGACTCCAAGTCCAGTCAAGTGATATCAAACAAACATTAAATCATAACAACATGCAAAAAGGTAACATTGGGGTAAGTACAGAGAACATATTCCCCGTCATCAAGAAGTTTTTGTATTCCGACCATGAGATTTTCCTCCGCGAGATGGTGTCCAACGCCGTTGACGCCACCCAGAAGTTGAAGACCCTTGCCGAGCGCGGCGACTTCAAGGGAGAACTGGGCGACCTGTCCGTGCGCGTCGCCATCGACACAGAGAAAGGCACGCTGACCTTCAGTGACCGAGGCATCGGAATGACCGCCGAGGAGATTGACAAATACATCAACCAAATCGCTTTTTCCGGTGTGACCGACTTTTTGGACAAATACAAGGAGAACGCCAATGCGATTATCGGTCATTTCGGTCTGGGATTCTACAGTGCCTTCATGGTGAGCGACCGTGTGGAGATCGTGACCCGCAGTTATCAGGAGGGAGCCCCCGCCGTGAAATGGAGTTGCGACGGCAGTCCCGCCTATGAGATAGAAGAGACCGAGAAAGCCGACCGCGGCACCGACATCATCCTGCACATCTCCGATGACTGCAAGGAATTTTTGGAGAAGCAGCGCATCCAAGACCTTCTGAACAAATACTGCAAGTTTATGTCAGTCCCCATTGTCTTCGGCAAGAAAAGCGAATGGAAAGACGGCAAGATGCAGGACACCGAAGAAGACAATGTGGTGAACGACTCCGAGCCGATGTGGACCAAAGCCCCGAGTTCCCTGAAGGACGAGGACTACAAGTCATTCTACCGGAAACTCTATCCGATGCAGGACGAGCCATTGTTCTGGATTCACCTCAATGTGGACTACCCCTTCAATCTCACCGGCATTCTCTACTTCCCCCGCATCAAGTCGAACATCGACCTGCAGCGCAACAAGATCCAACTTTACTGCAACCAGGTGTTCGTCACCGATCAGGTGGAAGGCATCGTGCCCGAGTTCCTCACCCTTCTCCACGGTGTGATTGACTCCCCCGACATCCCACTCAACGTCAGCCGTTCCTATCTGCAGAGCGACGCCAATGTGAAGAAAATCTCCACCTACATCACCAAGAAAGTGTCAGACCGTCTGAGCAGCATTTTCAAGGACGACCGCAAGGACTTCGAATCCAAATGGGATGATCTGAAGATATTCATCAACTACGGCATGCTCTCCCAGGAAGACTTCTACGACCGTGCCAAGGACTTTGCCCTGCTCAAGGACACGGAAGGCAAATATTTCACATACGAGGAATACCGCACGCTGATCAAGGACAACCAGACCGACAAGGACGACACCCTCGTATATCTCTACGCCAACAACCTGGAGGACGAATATGCTTACATCGAAGCCGCCAAGGCGAAGGGCTACAGTGTGCTGTTGCTTGACGGCGACCTTGACGCACCGATGGTTTCCATGCTTGAGCAGAAGTTGGAGAAGAGCCGTTTCACCCGTGTAGACTCCGACATCATCGACCGTCTTATTGTCAAAGAAGAGAAGAAAGAGAGCACACTGTCGAAGGAAGAGTCAGACCAATTGTCGCAAGCATTCCGCTCACAGATGCCCACCATGGAGAAGGCCAACTTCTACGTCGAGGTGCAGTCATTGGGCGAGGATTCACAGCCCGTGCTGATTACTCAAAGCGAATATATGCGCCGAATGAAAGACATCAGCCGTTTCCAGAGCGGCATGGCCTTCTACGGTCAGATGCCCGACTCCTACAACCTGGTGCTCAACAGCGACCATCCGCTCATCAAGCGCGTGGTGGAAGATGAGGCAGGCAACTGCGCTGAGTCGCTGAAGCCTATTCTGGCAGAGATCAAAGGTCAGGAAGCCCGTCTCGCCGTCCTCCGTCAGGAACAAGGAAAGAAGAAGCCCGAGGAAATCACCCAGGAAGAGAAAGACGACGTGAAGGCCACTGAAAATGCCATCAGCGAGCAGAAGGACAAGAAAGACCAGATCATTGCCGAGTATGCGAAAGGCAATGACATCATCCATCAACTGATAGACCTTGCCCTGCTTCAGAACGGCATGCTCAAGGGAGCAGCCCTTTCCGCCTTCCTCCGCCGGTCAGTGGAGATGATTAAGTAGGAGGTTGCGGCAAAGCCGCAACTTACGGAGAAAGGGAAGAAGAGGCAAAGCCGCTACTTACGGAGAAAAGGAAGAAGAGGCAAAGCCGCTACTTACGGAGAAATGGCCAGCAGAATAAAGGCTAAGGATACAATAAAAAGAGCATCTGCTCGTTATTATAATAATGATGCAGAACTCAACTTGTAAGCCTGCCATTCTGCTGGCCATTCTTTTTATGCTGTTCTCCTGTGGGACAGAACGCAACCTGAAGCGAGGTGAGAAGCACCTTGCATTAGGAGAGTATTTTGATGCTTCCTCCGAATTCAAGACAGCCTATTCGAAGACCCCCGCCAAGGAGCGCGCCAAGCGAGGTCAGATAGCCAAGAAGATGGCTTTTTGCTATGACAAGATCAATTCCACCCAGAAAGCGATAGCCGCATACCGCAACGTCATCAGGTACAAGCAAGACGATGGCGACACCCACCTTGCCATGGCCCGTCAGTTGATGAAGAACGGCAACTACAAGGAGGCTGCCGAAGAATTCCGCATCGCGCTTGACTCGATGCCTGACAACGTGGTTGCCAAGACCGGTCTTGAATCCGCCATGGAAGCCCCCGCCCTAAAAGAAAGCGGTTCGCGCTACACTGTGAAGCGGATGGAAGTCTTCAACTCCCGCCGTGCCGACTACTCCCCGATGCTGATGGGCGAGGACCACGACCTGCTCTATTTCACCTCCACCCGCAACGAGGCAGAGGGCGATGAGTTGAGCAGCATCACAGGCACCAAGAACGGCGACATCTTCTTCTCCCAGAAAGACGACAAGGGGAAATGGGGCAAGCCCCAGCGAGTGGAGTCAGGTCTGAACAGTCCCTACGACGAGGGGGCCTGCTGCTTCAGCAGCGACGAGCGTGAGATGTACCTTACCCAGTGTTCCTCCGACCCCTCCTATCCCCGCTATGCGAAGATTCTGAAGTCCAGCCGCAGTGATGCCGCCTGGAGCAAGCCCAGTGATGTGGAACTCACCCGCGACACCCTTTCGAGTTATGCCCATCCTGCGGTATCGCCCGACGGAGAGTGGCTATATTTCTGTTCCGACATGCCGGGAGGCCAGGGCGGCCTTGACATCTGGCGTGTCAGGCTCACCACTTCCGGTATGGGCGGAGTGGAGAATCTTGGTCCCACCATCAACACAGAGGGAGATGAGATGTTTCCCACATTCCGTCCCAACGGCGACCTCTATTTTTCCTCCAACGGACTTCCCGGCCTCGGCGGCCTGGACATCTACATCGCCACCGTGGGAGAGAGCGGCCAGTATGAGTTGGAGCATCCAGGCTATCCCCTCAACTCCCAGGGCGATGATTTCGGCATGACCTTCGAAGGTCCCCACAACCGAGGCTTTTTCTGTTCGAACCGAGGCGACGGCCGCGGCTGGGATCATATTTTCAGTTTTGAGAAGCCAGAGATCATCCAGACGGTGAGAGGATGGGTCTATGAGATGGACGGTTATGAACTTACCGCCGCCCAAGTATATATGGTGGGCAATGATGGAACGAACGAGAAACTCAGTGTGAGGAGCGACGGTTCGTTTGAGCAAGTTCTCACCCCCGGTGTTGACTATGTGTTCCTTGCCACCTGCCGTGGCTACCTCAACCACAAAGAAGAACTGCACGTGGTGGCCACCGACGACTCCTACGAGCATGTGCTGCAGTTCCCCCTTGCCTCCATCACGGTGCCCGTCATGATCGACAACATCTTCTACGACTATGACAAAGCCACGCTGCGCCCCGAGTCGACCCAAGCCCTCGACGAGTTGGTGACATTGCTCAACGAGAATCCCAATGTGACTATCGAACTCAGCGCCCACTGCGACTACCATGGCAGCCAAGCCTACAATGTAGGTCTTGCCCAGCGCCGCGCCCAGTCGGTGGTTGACTATCTGATTGCCCACGGCATTGCCAGCGACCGTCTCACGCCGATGGGTTATGGCAAGGAGAAGCCCAAGGTGGTGCGCAAGAAATTGGCCGCCCAATATGACTGGCTTAAAGAAGGTGACGTGCTGACCGAAGAATTCATCAAGGCCCTTGACAAGGACAAGCAAGACATCTGCGACCAACTCAACCGCCGCACCGAGTTCATCGTGCTTCGCACGACCTATGGAATGTTTGACAAAGACGGCAATCCCACGACTCCTCCCAAGCAGAAGCCCAAAGAGGAAGAGCCGAACGAGGATGACGGTTTCTTCATCGATTTCTGACCCTGAGATGCAACTGCCCGAGGAATTTACCAGTTACACCCGTGCGATGATGGGCGACCGTCTATACGGTCTCTGGGCCGAAGGCATGTCATCCCCATCCCCCACCAGCATCCGTCTTCATCCCACCAAGTCGCATGGCAAGGTGATCAAGCAAGATTTCCATCCCGAAAGAGTGGCATGGTGCGGTTCGGGCTATTATCTCAGCGAGCGCCCCAACTTCACATTCGACCCACTGCTTCATTCCGGCACCTATTATGTGCAGGAAGCCTCGTCGATGTTTGTCGACGAAGTTCTCCGTCAGCATGTGACCCATCCTGTGGTCATGCTTGACCTCTGTGCCGCCCCCGGAGGGAAATCCACGACAGCCCTAACAGCGCTTCCCCCAGGCAGTCTGCTGTTTGCCAATGAACCCATCCCCCTGCGCGCACAAATCCTGATGGAGAACCTTCAGAAATACGGTCATCCAGACACGATAGTGACCCAGAACTATCCTGCCGACTATGCCCGTTCGGGTCTGATGTTCGACGTCATCCTCACCGATGTCCCCTGTTCCGGCGAAGGCATGTTCCGCAAGGATCCCGGCGCCATCACGGAATGGTCGGTCACTCATGTAGACAACTGCTACCGTCTTCAGCGCGAGATAGTGAGACACGCCTGGTCGTGTCTGCGTCCCGGCGGTCTGCTCATCTACTCCACCTGCACACTCAACACCCGTGAGAACGAGCAGAACATTATCTGGGCGATGCAGGAACTCGGCGCAGAGCCCGTCGCCGTGAGCACAGACCCCACATGGGGCATCACAAGTGCGCTTGATGCTTCCTGCGAAGCCCCTGTCTACCGTTTCATCCCCGGCGTATCACTCGGCGAAGGGCTGTTCATGGCCGTCCTGCGAAAGACATCCGCTACTGACAGCCATTCACAGGAACCATCCTTCTCCTCCAAGAAAAAGAAATCAAGAAAAGAGCCTTCACGTCCCAACCTCAGGTCACAGTTTCCGATGACAGGTAAATGGCTCCGTGAACCCGACCTCTATACCTATCACCTGACAGGCGACCGCATAACAGCCATACCCAAGCGGTGGGAAAGCATCTATGATGCCGCATGCCGCCATCTCAAGGTCATCCATGCCGGTGTAGGCCTTGCCACGATAAAAGGCAGGAATCTTGTTCCCCGCCACGAACTTGCCTTGTCGGAAGCGATGTCCCCCGAAGCCTTTCCCACTGTGAGCGTGGATGCCGACACAGCCATAGCCTATCTGCGTAAAGAAGCCATCGGTCTTCCCTCAGACACGCCCCTCGGTCATGTGCTGGTCAGTTACCATGGTCAGCCACTTGGCTTCGTCAAGCATCTCGGCAACCGCTCCAACAACCTTTACCCTCCTGAATGGAAAATCAGGAGCACCCATATCCCCGAAAACAACAGAGAAATACTGACAGAAATATGAAACAATATCTTGACCTTCTCCAGAGAATCATGACGGAAGGAGCCACGAAAACCGACCGCACCGGAACGGGCACCAAAAGCATTTTCGGTCATCAGATGCGTTTTCACATGGAAGACGGTTTCCCATTGCTGACCACCAAGAAGTTGCATCTGAAATCCATCATCTACGAACTGCTATGGTTTCTGCGTGGAGACACCAATGTGCGTTGGCTACAGGAACATGGCGTGCGCATCTGGAACGAATGGGCCGACGAGAACGGCGAGTTGGGTCCTGTCTATGGCCACCAGTGGCGTTCCTGGCCCGACTATAACGGAGGCACCATCGACCAGATCAACAATGTGGTGGACCTGATCAGACATCACCCCGACTCCCGCCGCATGATCGTGAGTGCCTGGAATGTGGCAGAAGTGGAAAAGATGGCCCTTCCCCCCTGCCATACGATGTTTCAGTTTTATGTGGCAGATGGCCGTCTGAGCCTGCAACTCTACCAGCGTTCCGCCGACACCTTCCTCGGTGTACCCTTCAACATCGCCTCCTATGCCCTCCTTCTTCAGATGATGGCCCAGGTGACAGGTTTGCAAGCCGGAGACTTCATCCACACCACCGGCGACACCCACATCTACCTCAACCACATTGAGCAAGTGCAGTTGCAACTCACCCGCACGCCCCGGCCCCTCCCCCAGATGCGGCTCAACCCCTCCATCAAGGAACTCAATGAGTTCACCTACGAAGATTTTGAACTGACCGGCTACGATCCCTGGCCCCATATCGCCGGTCAGGTATCCGTTTGACCAACACCCAACACTATGCGCATCAACATCATTGCAGCCGTGGCCTCCAACCGTGCTATCGGCAATGACAACCGCCTGCTGTACTGGTTGCCCAACGACCTCCGCCGTTTCAAATCCCTCACCATCGGCCATACCATCATCATGGGCCGCCGCACCTTTGAGTCATTGCCCAAAGGAGCCCTTCCCCACCGCCGCAACATCGTGCTGAGCCGCGGCAAGACCGATTTTGCAGGTTGCGAGCGCTATGCCTCCCTGGAGGAGGCGCTCTCACACTGCCAGGACGAAGAAGAGGTATTTGTCATCGGGGGCGCCAGCATTTACCGTCAGGCCATCAAGATAGCCGACCGTCTTTGTCTGACAGAGATACACGACACCCCACCCACCGCTGATGCCTTCTTCCCCCCCTATGATGAGTGGCGGGAAGAGACACGCGAATGTCACGGTACCGATGAGCGGCACGCGTACAGTTATGATTTTGTGGATTATGTGAGAAACTGAGAATCAGTTTCTTTTATTCACTTTCCTCCCCATTATCTCCGAACAATTTCTCGACGGGGAGTTGTCTGTCGATGGCTGCATTGAAGGAAATGATCGTCTCGCTGCGCGACAGTCCGAGCGGTTGGAGTTTGTCATGGATTATCTCCAGCAGATGATGGTTGTTTCGGGCAAAAATTTTGATAAACATATCAAATCCCCCTGTTGTGTAATGACATTCCACCACCTCAGGGATTTTCCTCAACTCATCCACCACCACATCGAAACTTTCCGGATTTTTCAGGAACAAGCCGATGTATGCACATGTCTCATACCCGATTTTTTCGGGATCGATGATAAACTTTGAGCCTTTCAGGATGCCAAGGTTGGTGAGTTTCTGAATGCGCTGATGCACCGCGGCACCACTTACATTGCATATTCTCGCCACCTCAAGAAACGCTATTCTGGCATCCGATGAGATGAGTTTCAAAATTTTCCTGTCCAGTTCGTCTAAATAGTGATGTGTCATAATCTTATGATTTGAAAGCAAAGATACGCAAAAACAATCATGTTTGCAAGCAAACCGAAGGAAAAATCGTCAAAAAGAAGATTTTTGTCTAATTTTTGCCCACTTTTTGCACATCAAGACTTGTCTTTGGCTGTCTCACCGCCGAATAATGCACCCTCAGTGCTCCCGCCTCTCTCAGTGCCATCTTGACTTCATTGACCACCCCCATGGGCACCTTTCTATCGATTTTCATGGAGACAGTCATCAATTCACGCTCATCAGGCAACAGCATATCGCGATAAGCAGTCACGCTTGCCGTCACCTGTCCAAGCGGCACATACCTGTCGTTGACCTGAATGGCCAGCGAGTCGCGGTTTCCTGGCAAATAACCGACAAAAACATACAGTGTGGTATTCTGTTTTTTGAGAGGAGAGACCACCGTTCCTTCAGGCGACTGGAATTTCACTTTCACCGGCACGCTTCTCATGGTAGTGACCAGCATGAAAAAGAAGAGTACGGTGAAAATCAAGTCAGGCAGAGACTGCATATTCAATTCCGGGAGTCTTTTTTCTCTCTTTTTGAAAATGCTCATGGTGTGCCTCCTTCCGTATTGTATATCTCAGAGACACGCTGAGGATAATATGTTCGCAGCGCCTCCCTCTGCCTCTCATTACAATCCTCATAAGAGGCATGGAAACGTTTCTGAGCCAAATTGTTCCGGAGTTGCCTGTAGGCAGCCACGATGGCATCCTGCACCTTAAAATACGTCTCATACTCCGTTTTTGTGTCAGCCTCCAGTTGGATGACATGTCCATCAGTCACCATGCACTTCCCCAGCAACTCGATGTCCTGCTCATGTTTTTCAGGCAGGTCAGGCAAATTGTCAGGATTGTCCACGAAATTCATCACCCTTGTCTTGACGTCCTTCATTGCCACTTTTTCTCCCTGTATCATGACAGAGTTGTCGGCCGTCATCTCTATGGTCAGCACATTTCTCTCCGTCACCTCAGGAAGTTGTGTCACATCCTCAGTCACAGGCGGCAACATTCTTGTGAGTCCCTTGTCGTCATCCATGGAAGTGACGACGAGGAAAAGGATGAGCAAAGTGAACGAGATGTCGGCCATGGAAGCCATGTTGATGCCCGGCACCCTTCGTTGTCTGCGACGTCTTAACTGGATCATCTTCTCCTCCTGAAATGAGACCTGATGGAAGAAAGGGCAGCAACCACCGCCGCCATGACCATCATGGTCAAAGACGTGAAAACAAACATATCGGCCGTTCTCAGTCCGAGCGTGTCAGCATAACTCTTCCCGTTGACAGACATGGACTCTGTTGAGCCCATCCAAAAGGAGGCCACCATCATGACCGCCAAGAGAGCGACCACTATTGCAGCGATCCTTGATGTGGGCAGGCCATCAGCAGCCTTAACCTGGGAGCCCCTTTTCCTCATGGAAGAACCGATGGCCCAAACGGTCACCGCCAAGGCAATGAGTAAGATCAAAGAGACGAAAAATATCAGCGCTGAAGTCAAGCGCGGTTCGATGAAATCAGGATCCTCGTCATAGGGATGGTTGAAGCCGAAAAGGAAAAAAGCGACATACAGCACCACCGTGAGCCCCACGATGACGCGCAGCACATTTTTGGAAACTGCGGCATTGAACCACCCAAAGAGTTTCATCATTTCTTGTTTTGATATTTCACTATCGCATCGAGCAACGTGACGGAAGCGTCCTCCATCTGTGTGGTGAGCGCTTCGATTTTGTTGAGGATATAATTATAGAACACCTGCAAGATGAGTGCCACGATAATGCCGAAAATCGTTGTAATGAGGGCCACCTTCATGCCTGCTGCGACGATGGTCGGTCTGATGTCCCCCTCCATCTGGATTTGGTCGAAGGCCATCACCATACCGATCACGGTTCCGAGGAATCCCAAAGAAGGAGCGATGGCGATGAAGAGTGTGATCCAAGAGCATCCCTTTTCCAGGTTGGACAGTTGCACCTGTCCGAAGGACGCCATCGACCTCTCGATGCTGTCGATGTGCTCATTGACTCTCACCAATCCCTGGTAGCAGATAGAAGCCACTGGTCCGCGGGTGTCTCTGGCGATATTCTTTGCCCCCTCGATATCCCCTTCCTCTATTTTTCCATCGATATCATTGAGGAGTTTGCGCGCATCTACTTCAGCGAGAGTGAGGTAGATGATGCGCTCGATGCAGAAGGCGAGGCCCAGGATCAGCGCCAGCGCCACGAGGGACATGAATCCTGCATTTCCCTCGATGAATTTCTGCTTGAGCGCTTTGTAAACGCCCACTTTTTGCTGACTTGCCTCCCTCATCTCATCAAATTCAGCCATATCCTGAGCCACCATCGAATCGACATCGGCCGCCTGCACCATTTCCTCCATTTCCTCGTCGAGGTCAGATTCGGCTATGGTGTCCTGCGCCCAAGCGCCCTGGCCCAAGAGAAATAAACCCAGCAAAACGGCATAGAGCCTTGCAATCATCGTTTTCATTTATCAAGTAGATATTCTAATTATCCAAAACCCACATATCGTCAGATGCGGTGCATTTCCGATTGCCTACACCCAAGTTATCTTCAGACATGAATTCCGAAGGTGCAAAATTAGGAAAAAATCCGTTATTAGGACACAGAGCCGCCAATAATTACAATTTGTTAAGGAAAAACGGAGAAGATAAGCCACGATGCTTACTCATCCATCAGTTTGCGGTATCGGATACGCTTTGGTTCCTCGAGCCCCAGCCTCTTTGCCTTGTTCGCCTCATATTCCGTATAACTTCCCTCGAAATAGAACACATTACCCTCCCCCTCAAAGGCAAGGATGTGGGTACATATCCTATCAAGGAACCACCTATCGTGACTGATGATGACAGCGCATCCAGCGAAAGCCTCCAGGCCCTCCTCCAAGGCACGTAGCGTATTGACATCGATATCGTTGGTCGGTTCGTCGAGCAGCAGCACATTGCCCTCCTGTTTCAAGGCGAGAGCCAGTTGCAGTCTGTTGCGCTCGCCACCTGAAAGCACGGCACACTTTTTCTCCTGGTCTGCCCCGCTGAAATTGAACCTTGAGAGGTATGCCCTCACATTGACATCCCTTCCACCCATGCGAATCGTCTCATTGCCGCCACTCACCACCTGGTAGACCGTCTTGTCCGGGTCGATATCCTTGTGTTGCTGGTCAACATAACTCAACTTGACAGTCTCTCCCACCTGGAAAGCCCCTTTGTCAGCCTGTTCCAATCCCATGATGAGTCTGAACAGCGTGGTCTTTCCCGCGCCGTTGGGCCCTATGACCCCCACGATGCCGTTTGGCGGCAGCATGAAGTTGAGGTCAGAGAAGAGCACTTTCTCCCCGAAAGATTTTGCCACATGTTCCGCCTCTATCACCTTGTTGCCCAGTCTCGGTCCATTGGGTATGAATATCTCGAGTTTTTCCTCTTTTTGCTTCTGTTCCTCATTGAGCATCCTGTCATACGAGTTCAGACGCGCCTTCCCCTTCGCATGGCGCGCTTTCGGAGCCATCCTCACCCACTCCAACTCACGTTCGAGTGTCTTGCGACGTTTCGAGGCCGTTTTCTCCTCCTGCGCCATGCGCATGCTCTTCTGTTCCAGCCAAGAGGAATAATTGCCCTTCCATGGTATACCCTCCCCTCTGTCGAGTTCGAGAATCCACTCCGCCACATCGTCGAGGAAATACCTGTCGTGTGTGACCGCGATCACCGTTCCCTCATACTGCTGCAGATGCTGTTCGAGCCAGTCGATAGACTCCGCGTCGAGGTGGTTGGTCGGCTCATCAAGCAACAACACATCCGGTTTCTGCAGGAGCAGGCGGCACAGGGCCACCCGTCTGCGCTCCCCACCCGATAAGTTTTTCACCTCCCAGTCCCCCGGCGGGCAGTTGAGCGCATCCATCGCCCTGTCGAGTTTGGAATCCATGTTCCATGCATCTGTCGCATCGATGACGTCCTGCAACTCCGCCTGGCGAGCCATGAGTTTGTCCATCTTGTCAGGGTCTTCATAATATTCCGGCAATCCGAACTTCACATTGATCTCATCATATTCGGCCAAGGCATCATAGACATGCTTTACCCCCTCCATCACATTCTCCTTCACCGTCTTGGTCTCATCGAGCGGAGGATCCTGGGGCAGATATCCGACAGAATATCCAGGGCTCCACACCACATTTCCCTGATACTGTTGTTCAATTCCAGCGATGATTTTCATGAGGGTGGACTTACCCGCACCATTCAGTCCGATGATGCCGATTTTCGCCCCATAGAAGAAACTGAGATAGATGTTCTTGAGGATTTGTTTCTGGTTTTGCTGGATGGTCTTGCTTACGCCCACCATCGAGAAAATCACTTTTTTGTCGTCGACTGTAGCCATTTTTTTAGGAGTTTAGGAGTTTAGGAGTTTAGGAGTTTAGGAGTTTGGGAGTTTGGGAGTTTGGGAGTTTGGACAATAGTTTGGACGGGGCCTCGTTGACGGAGGCCGCAGATTTGTCAGAGTACAAAAATACGAAAAAAGTAGAGAAAAGAAGCATTGTTCATCTTTTTTCGTCAAAAAAAGGTGAAATCTGTTGAAAAAAACGTATATTTGCCCTACTAATACGTTTTACTCCACTTTAGCATGCTCACTCAATTATGATATCAGAAAAAAACTTCAACCAACTCAACGGCACCATTTCTTATATGGAGTCCGTCCCATACGATGTAACCCGTCATGAACTGTATTCTCCGCGTGAGTTGTACGACGGATACCATCCAGAAGACCCGTCCAGTTTCTCCACCTGCTACGACACGCTTGTATATCAGCATTTCTTGTCCACCGGCAAGCAAGCCAACCTTGTGAATGAGTCATTGGCCCGCAGTGTTCACGACCATGGAATCCACACCGCGCTGAATCAGTTTTTTGAAACTCACAACAACCGTTTGTGTGTCGGAATCATGGGCGGTCATGCGCTGTCACGCACAGACGAGATGTTCGGCATGATTGCAAGGCTCAGCAAACGACTCACCGAGATGGGTTTCTTCATGCTCAGCGGAGGAGGTCCCGGCGCAATGGAAGCCACTCACTTTGGCGCATGGATGGCAGGCAACAGCGAAGCCCAGTTTGACGAAGCCCTCGGCATGCTCAGCGGAGCCCCCACTTTCAAAGACGAAGGTTGGTTGTCCACCGCCTTTGAGGTGATGGAACGCTTTCCCCAAGACCATTTTGTCAGCCTTGGCATTCCCACCTGGCTCTACGGGCATGAACCCTCCACGCCTTTCGCCACCCATATTGCCAAATTCTTTGAGAACAGCGTCCGTGAGGACAGCATCCTCACGTTGGCTTTCGGCGGCATCATCTACACGCCAGGAAGTGCCGGAACGATGCAGGAAGTATTCCAGGATGCCGTCCAGAACCATTATTTGTCATTTGGTTTCGCCAGTCCGATGATCTTTTTAGGCAAATCGTTCTGGAGTGAAGACATGCCGATATACCCACTTCTTGAGCAGTTGTCAGAGAGGGGGAAATACAAGAATCTGCTTCTCACCCTCACGGATGATCCAGAAGAGGTCATCAGCGAACTGGTAAAGTTTAGGAAACTTGGAGAAAGAATAGAAAATTAAGAAGACAAATGTGCTGAGGGAGTATCCGTCCTTGGGGTTATGAGTTGAGGCAGATTTTCACAACCTCCATGACGTCCGTCACATTGACTTTATCATCAACATTGACATCGCCCAACCAATTTTCAAAGACAACGGAAGGATGTCCCAACACATGATTGACTATCGCCATCACGTCAGCCACATTGATGCGTCTATCCTTATTGACATCCCCCAGGAGTCCGGTGTTGAGGAACTTTTTCCAGAAATCCGCATTTTCATAGAGGCTGAGGGACTGATGTCGGACATAGAGCGTGGCAATATTGTAAATGGTAGAAGAGAAAATCTCTTTTGCGATTGCAGGCGGATTATCAGCCTGGCACACTAAGTTTTTCAGAGCAGTACAAGATGCGAAAGCACTTACCCCAATATTTACCACATTCTTAGGAATGATGATGGTTTTGAGCGAAGTGCAACTGGCGAAAGCCGCAGTTCTGATAGCGACCAGGCTCTCCGGCATCTTGATGTTTGTGATGTTTGAGCAAGAATAGAAGGCATAATCCTCAATGACTGTTACGGTAGAAGGAATCACACATTCGCCACTATACCCAGCCGGACAGCAGATCAAACTGGTTTTGTCGGTATCCAGCAGCAGTCCGTTCTCGATGGTGAAACAGGTGTTGCCCTCCGCCAGGTCGATAGAAGGGAGCGACAGGCACAGTCTGAAGGCTCCAGTCCCCAACTCCTTCAATGAGGCAGGCAGGCTCAGTTTATTCATCAAGGAACAATTCATCAAAGCAGACTCTCCGATGGATGTGACCCCCTCAGGGACAATCATCTCCCTGATGCTGGAGCACTGTTCGAAAGCCCTGTCTCCAATGGTCTTGAGCGACGAAGGCAGGGTCACGGATGGCAGTTTCTTGCAATTGGAGAAAGCCCCATCACCTATTCTCACCACTCCTTCCGGAATATTGGTACTCACCAATGAGGAGCATCCATAAAAGAGTTGATCCTTGATTTCTGTAATGCCATCAGGTATATTGACAGATTTCAGATACGTGCATGACCTGAAAGCCCTTTCTCCGATCTCCCGCACCGAAGCCGGCAGGGTAATGGAAGTGAGTTTGCTGCATCCATAGAAAGCAGAGGGAGCCACCGTTCTCACAGTCTCAGGAGCATCAAATGCCCCTGCTTTTGCACCTGGACAAGCGATGATGGTGGTGACATTCTTGTCATATAGCACATCGTCTATGCTTTTATATACCTGATTGTCCGGGTCGACGGTGATGGACGTCAGTTTTCCGCACGATGCGAAGGGTTCGCTTCCCAGATTGACGACCGTAGCAGGAATAGAAACGGAGGTCAGTTTTGGAGAGTAACTGAAAGCCCCCTCCGCCACCTCAGTGACCGTATATTCCACGTCATTATAAGTCACCGTAGCAGGAATGACGATATCCCCCTCATAGTATTTGCCAAGACCGATGCCAGTACCGCTGCTGGAGGCACCATCTGGCATCACCATCACGGTATTGGAAGAAGTCTCCGAATAACGGATACCACCGATTTTGAAACTGGCAGCCCTTGAGTTCACAGCCAGAGCCATCAGGGCCATCATGACAAAAATACTTCTCATTCTCTGCAAATTTGTTGAAAAGCCACCCATTTCTTCCCTTCTTATCTTGTTACGATATAAGCGCCCAGCAAGACAAGCACGGCAGCCACCGGTTTATCCCAAGTGAACACATCCTGTTGCACTGCTATGGCGACGAGCGATGCCACCACTGGTTGGATATTGGTATAAACGCTCACTGTCGTAGCCCTTAGGAACTTCATGGCATAAGGAATCAGGAAATAGCCCAGACCTGTAGCGAAGAGCACGATAAAAGCCATCTCTGCCACCCCACTCCACTGCCATGCGGCGGAATAAAGAGGCTGCGCGGGTTCGGTGAGCAAAGCAATTGGAACCGTGACGATTGTCGAGACCAAGAAGACATATTTCATCTGTGTGACGGAAGAGTATTTCTCAGACACCTTTCTGGTGATAATGAGATAGACCGCCCAAGTAAGCACGCTGAGTACCGCGAGTGAGATACCCAACAAGTCGTTGGAGCCCGTTCCGCCCGACCACGACATGAAGAGCATGAGCAAGGCGCCGCTGATGCCGAGGATGACGCCCAGAGTCTTGATGCCTGTTATTTTCTCCTTGATGAACAAAGCCGCCAGCAACATGGTAGCCACCGGTGTCAACGCCGCCACGAGAGAGAAGTATACGGGTGTGGTGTATTTGAGCGCTTCTGCAGTCAATGTCTGAGAGATGAAGAATCCCAGGAGCCCCCCCAGCATGATGGTGATGAGGTCTTTTCTCTCCACATGCTCTTTGGGCATGAAGCAAGCCACGATCCAGAACAAGATGGTCGCGCCGACACATCTTGATGCCATATATCCCATTGGTGTCACCCAATCGTCCAGCAACGCCTTGGTAACAGGCACTCCCAGTCCGAAAATCACATTCGCCAACAGAATGGCCATGTGTCCCTTCGCGAGTTTTGTATTCATCCTTATGTTTTGTAGTTAAGATGGATTATGATTATTCCTCGATTCCCAGTACCTCGATGGTGAAGAAAAGGTCGGAATAAGGTTTGACGGCACCAGCCGCCCTGTCTCCGTATGCCTGAGAGAACGGGATATAGATTTCCCATTTCGACCCCACCGGCATATTGATGAGCGAATGCCAGAATCCCGGCACCGTCTGGCTCGGGCGCATAGTGACCGGTTCTCCCCTCTTGTAACTGCTGTCGAACACAGTTCCGTCCATCAGTTTACCCTCATAATGGAGTTTCACCTTAGTATCATCCTTCGGTTTCGGTCCTTTCCCCTCGGTGACGGCCCGGTAGAGCACGCCCTTACCCTTTGGCAGTTCCTTGAACCCCATTTTTTTGTATTTCAGCACATTGACGGAACTGTTGGGTTTGCGGTTTGCCTCATGTCCGATGGCCTCCGCCAGAGTTTTGTCATTGATATTGGCCGCCAGTTCGTCGGTCACTTCCCTGATGTCATCATACGACACCCAGAAGTTGAAGTCTGTGGGTTCGAGTGCTTTATTCAGAGAAGCATTGAGTTCCTCCACTTTATTTGCCAGTTCCACGATAGAGTCCCCTGGGTTGGCTGTAAGTTGTACCAGTTGAGAGACAGTCTCATAAGCCGATTTAAAATTCCCCTGCGTATCACGATATCTTGCCGGAGTGAGTTTGAGGCTTGCCACATTGTCCTTGATGTTGCCCATCACCTGCTCCAGCACCCCAGAGAAACCATTATTCTTATAAAACTCCTGTCTCCATTTCAGTACTTGTCCGATGTCATCGGTAGAGACGAGATCCCCCTTGTCGTTCAGGCCCAGTTGTTCTGTTTCTGTACGCACCCAATTGTTCATGTAGTCACCCAGCATGATGTTGGCCATTCTTGAAGCCACGATGGTGTTGACCTTCATCTGCATGGCATTGCTTTTGTAATTGTTGCCGAAGAGCAGGAAAGCCAGCCATGCGCCACATCCCACTCCCAATACGATCAGGCATACTATCAGAATCTTTTTCAGACCCCCGCCTTTTTTGTTCTCAGATTGCTTTTTCATTTGTCAACCATTTTTCCTCAGGGCATGAGACATACTCCCAAAGAGTCTTTCGCCCTGGAATTTCAGATGCAAAATTACAAATAAAAAACGTGTTTGTAGCAACAACCTGAGAAAAAATTTGCACATCTGAAAATAACATCGTAATTTTGCACAAACCGGATTGCCGTATATACATGAACGAGATTGCAAAAAAACGAAAGATATATGACGTGACCCTGAAGGGAGCCGTCATCAACATCCTGCTGCTGATATCCAAATTCATTGCAGGAATCTGGGGTCATTCCTCCGCCATCATGGCAGATGCCGTCCACTCTTTTTCAGACCTTCTGACAGACATCATCGTACTCGTCTCGGTCAAGTTAGGCGGCAAGCCTAAAGACAAGAGCCATGATTACGGCTATGGCAAAGCAGCCACTGTATCTGCCGCTGTCCTGGGCATTATCCTTCTTTTCATCAGCCTTGTCGTTTTCTACTATGGAATGCGCGACATGATCAAGGCCTTCCAAGGCACTATATTGGAGCGTCCGAGTTACTTTGCCCTGATAGTTGCCATCGTGAGCATCATCCTCAAGGAATGGGCCTACCGTTTTACCATCCGCACGGCCCATGAGACCCAGTCGTTTGCCGTGGCAGCCAATGCCTGGCACCACAGATCAGACTCCTTCTCGTCCATCGGCACCGCCATCGGCATCTCCGGAGCCATTTTTCTTGGAGAGCGTTGGCGTGTACTCGATCCCATCACCGCCATCATTGTCAGCATCTTCATTCTGAAAATGGCCTTGGACCTCTTTGTGCGAGCAGTAGCCGAACTGACAGAGACCAGTCTTCCCGATACAGTTGAAGAAGAGATAGCCAACATCGCCACGACAGAAGACGGCATTGTGAATGTTGACCAGATCCTTACCCGCCGCATAGGCAATCACGTCGCCATTGAGATGAGCATCAAACTGCCAGGCGACCTCACCGTCAGGGAAGCCCATGGGCACGCCCTGCGCATTGAGAACCAACTAAAAGCACGTTTCGGAGAAGGAACCCATGTAGGGGTCCATATTGAACCGAATGAGGGGTGAGGATTGAGGATATGGGCAAGAACCGAGAACCATGGTTCTCGAATGGTGATAGAAATGGTGAATGAAGTGTGATTGCCGTGGTAATTTGAGCGGCAACAATTAACATTATTTAATTTAATTTTGAATAATGATAACAACAACCTATCATTATTTTTATTAATTTTGCATCGAATTTATAAGAGAATTATATTATCTACTTGATTTTCAAGTAGTTAATAAGAAATTAAGGTAAAAACAGGATGAGACAATTAAAGATTTCTAAGAGTATCACCAACCGATCGAGTGAAGCATTGGACAAATATCTTGTTGAGATAGGCCGTGCCCCACTGATATCGATTGATGAGGAGATAGAATTAGCCCAAAAAATCAAGAAAGGCGGTCCTGAGGGAGAGCGCGCCAAGAACAAATTAGTGACCGCCAACCTTCGCTTTGTGGTATCCGTCGCCAAGCAGTACCAGCATCAGGGACTTACCCTGACCGACCTGATTGATGAGGGCAATATCGGCCTGATCAAAGCCGCCCAGAAATTTGACGAGACCCGTGGTTTTAAATTTATCTCTTACGCAGTTTGGTGGATTCGCCAAAGTATTCTTCAGGCCATTGCCGAGCAAAGCCGCATTGTCCGCCTCCCCCTCAACCAGGTAGGTTCGCTCAACAAGATCAACCACGAGATCAACAAGTTTGAGCAGGAGAACATGCGTCATCCTTCTGTTTCCGAGTTGTCGGAAGCCACCAAACTCGATGAGGAGAAAATCGGACAGAGTCTGATGGCCGATGGTCACCATGTTTCGATTGACGCACCCTTCCAGGACGGAGAAGACAACTGCATGCTCGACGTGATGCCGAGCGGTGACGACAGCCGCACCGACCGTTATGTCGACCATGAGTCCATGGCCTTGGAACTTGACTCCGTGCTGAACAAGGTATTGAAGGACCGTGAGATCACCATCATCCGTGAATGTTTCGGTATCGGTCAGCCCGAGAAGGGATTGGAGGAGATTGGCGACCGCCTGGGCCTTACCCGCGAGCGTGTACGTCAGATCCGCGAGAAGAGCATCGCCAAGTTGCGTGACAGCGGCAATGCCAAGATTCTGATGAAATATTTAGGATAAGATTCTTTTGGACATAAGAACACAGGGTGCGTCGGACGATGCACCCTTTTTTGAAAAACAACCCATCCCCCGAAAAGACATGAAGCAAGCATTACTGACTTTCGTCGTTGCGCTCCTGCTGCCGACCGCCATATCGGCAAAGAAGCCCAAGAAGATTACACAAGACAAAGAAACATTCATCAACGAGTTGATGTCTCGCATGACCCTTGAGGAGAAAATCGGGCAACTCAACCTGCTCGATGCGGGTCAGTTGAACACCGGTGTCGGCCAGAAAGGCGTGGAAGACCAGTCCATCCTCAACGGTGAGGTGGGTGGTTTCCTCAGTCTGATGGGCGTGGACCGCATCCGCGAAGTGCAGCAATATGCAGTGGAGAAATCACGTCTGGGCATCCCGCTGCTGTTCGGCCTCGATGTCATCCACGGCTACCACACCATTTTTCCCATTCCCCTTGCCATGTCGTGCACATGGGACTTGGAAAAAGTGCAATTGGCCGCCCGTACAGCCGCCATCGAAGCCACGTCAGACGGCATACCCTGGGTCTATAGTCCGATGGTCGACATATGCCGCGACGCCCGCTGGGGCCGCATTGCCGAGAGTGCCGGCGAAGACCCGTTCCTGGGAAGCGAGATTGCCAAGGCCATGGTGCTCGGCTACCAAGGCGACAAACGCCACGGAGGGCAGTACGCCCCCGACGAGGTGATGGCCTGCGTGAAGCATTTCGCCCTTTACGGTGCCTCAGAGTCAGGTCTGGACTATAATGTGACCGATATGAGCCGTGTGAGGATGTACAACGACTACCTCGCCCCCTACCGTGCCGCTGTCGATGCCGGTGTGGGCAGCGTGATGTCGTCCTTCAACACGATAGACTATGAACCCGCCACCGCCAGTCGCTGGTTGCTGACCAGTCTCTTGCGTGAGCAATGGCACTTCAACGGTTTCGTGGTGACCGACTACGGTTCGATTGGTGAGATGCGCGCCTGGGGATGCGGTGACCTTCAAGCCTGTTCAGTCCGTGCGTTAGAAGCAGGCACCGACTTCGACATGTGTTCCCGCGGTTTTGTAGGAACGCTGAAGAAGTCTTTGGAAGAAGGACTGGTGACAGAGAAGCAGATAAACACCGCCTGTCGCCGTATGTTGGAAGCGAAGTGGGACTTAGGTCTTTTCGAAGACCCCTACCGCTATTGCAGCCTTTCCTCCAAGAAGCAGAAGGACGTGCTCTACACCGACGCCTCCCGCGCGCTTGCCCGTCAGATAGCAGCAGAGAGTTTCGTCCTGTTGAAGAATGACAACCACCTGCTCCCCCTTGAGAAGAAAGGCAAGATCGCCCTCGTCGGTCCTATGGCCCATGCCCCCAAGAACATGCGCGGCAACTGGGCTCCGACAGCCAACACCAACCCGAATGAGTTCTCCACCCTTTTGGAGAGCATGCGCCGCGCCCTGGGTCAGCAAGCCGAGGTGGTGTATGCCAAAGGAAGCAACATCCACGAAGACGCTCAGATAGAAGCCAACTGGGAAGTCTTCGGCACCGACATCCGTGACCCACGTCCTGAAGCCGAACTGCTCAAGGAAGCACTCCAAACGGTTTCCGATGCCGATGTCATCATAGCCGCCATCGGTGAATCGCAAGAGATGACAGGAGAAAGTTCGAGCCGCTCCGACCTCAGCCTTCCCGAGACGCAGCAACGCCTTCTGAAGGCATTGAAAGCCACCGGCAAGCCCATCGTCGTGGTCTATTTCACCGGCCGTCCCGTGGTGATGAAATGGGAGAAGGAGAACATCCCCGCCATCCTCAACGTATGGTTTGGCGGCAGTGAGGGCGGCGACGCCATCTGCGACGTTCTCTTCGGTGATGCCAGTCCAAGCGGCAAACTCACCACCTCGTTCCCCCAGACCACCGGTCAGGAGCCGTTCTATTATAACCACATGGTGACCGGCCGTCCCACCAACAAATGGTTCAGCAAATATGCCACCAATTACACCGACATCGATGGCAGCGCCGTATTTCCCTTCGGCTATGGCTTGACCTACACCACTTTTGAGTATGGCCCACTGTCACTCAGCAGCGACAAGTTGCACACCGGTGGCAAAATCGAAGCACGTGTGACGGTGACGAACACCGGACGACGTGCCGGAGACGAGATCGTGCAGATGTATATCCATGACACCGCCGCCTCCATTGCCCGGCCCATCAAGGAATTGAAAGGTTTCCGACGCATCCACCTCGAACCCGGGGAGCAAAAGACCGTGACCTTCGAAGTGGAGGAGGAACTGCTGAAATTTTATGATTCCAACTTGCGCTACGTAGCCGAGCCAGGAGAGTTTACACTGATGGTAGGCCCAAACAGCGAGGACCTGCAAAGCAAGACCTTTGTCCTGGAATGAGCAAAAACGGAAAAAGAAACTGAAGGTGCGCCGAATGGCGCACCTTTTTTTAGGGCTGCGGCAAAGCCGCAGCATACGGAGAAGGAAGGGAAGAAGAGGGCGGTGGCAAAGCCGCTGCAAGCGGAGAAGGAAGGGAGGAAGAGGGCTGCGGCAAAGCCGCAGCATACGGAGAAGGGGCGGAGGGAGGGCGACTTTTAGGTGTGTGAAAATGGCATTATCAAAATTTTGACAGATATTTTATGTCGAAGTGACAGATAATTGGTGGGGCAATTAGAAAAAATGATTATCTTTGCAATCATTTGAATCGTGCCGTGAAACAGCAAGCCGTATGTTTAAGGATCCTCATCGCCACATTGGCATTGATGGTAATGATGGAGGCGAATGGCAAGGATCGTAAGTACGACCCTGTCATAGAGCGCATGTTGGGATACCGAGCCACGGTGGACACGACCACAGAGGGCCATCACACCACGGCCTATATGAAATATCAAGTAAAGACAGACCACCGCAACGTGCTTTTGCTTGCTGTTCCCCAGTTGTATAATTTCGCCCAGGACGACCGCCGTGACATTGTGGGAGAGTATTTGGTTGACCTCACCTATCATGACCAAGAACCCTGCGATGCCCGTCTGATAGCCCGCACCAGCACCATCCGCCGCCACCGCACGATGCTCCCTGACGTCTACGATTTCCTCACCCCCAACATCTACAACGCCACCATTTTTTACGACCGTCTGCTGTCCCCCTTCCATCCCAACAACCGGCGATGCTACCGCTATGAAGTGATGGAAGTCAACGGTGAGCAAGCCCGTGTGGAGATTCATCGTAAAGCGCCCAACACGCAAACAGTAAGAGGGCATGCCATCGTCGATATTACCTCAGGCCGGGTTATCAGTTGCACCTTGTCGGGAGAATACGATGTCATCGAATTTGAGTTGAGTCTTACGATGGGAGAAGAAGGACATGGCTCTCTGCTACCGGTGAGTTGTCTCCTGAAAGCCAAATTCTCACTGTTGGGCAACTGTCTCCGAGCCTTTTATGAGACCACCTATGATGTGGCAGACAGCCTTGCGTCAGTCGAGACATCAGAAGAAAGCCGTGAACTCATCGAGCGCATACGTCCTGACAGTCTGACAGAAGAACAGTCACGGATATATGCCATCGATGACTCCATCAGTGAGGCACGCCGTAGGCGTCGCGAAGAGAGAGCCCTTCTCCCACCCAAGCCCAAGCCCCTGAGGGATGTCCTATGGAACTTGGTGGGAGAAAACCTTATACACCGCATCCGTGGCAACTTCGGTCCTGAGGACCGTGGTTACTACCGTTTATCCCCGATCCTCAACCCCCTCTATGTGAGTTTCTCCCAGCGGCGTGGATGGTCATACCGTTTTAAGGCCCGCATGGGTTATGATTTCAGCGACAACCAAGAGATCAGCACGAGGATGAAGATCGGTTATTTTTTCAAATACAACCAGTTGCTGACCGACATCCCCATCACCTTCGATTTTGACAAGCGGAATGAAGGCTACATCACCTGCAGATGGACCGGAGGCGAGTTGGTCACCAACAGCACGATCCTCGACAAGTTGAAGGAAGAGCGTGGTTCCATTGAAGGATGGGAACATATCGACCTTGACTATTTCAAGCATTACAGGACAGAATTACTGGCCCATTATAACTTTACCAAATATTTTGGTTTTGAGGCGGGAGTGCTTTTCAACCGTTGGTCGACAATGAACGACAAAAGTTTCGAGTTGGTGAACAAGCCCACCTCCTATCACGCCACCAGTTGGAGAATACGAGGGACGGTCAGACCTTTAGGTTGGAAAGGACCGATTATCACGATCAACCATGAGCACACGCTGCCCCGTTTCAGCAAGGAGAGGATGACTTATAGGAAATGGGAAGGAGACTGCTCCTATATTCACAAACTGCCCCGCCTCCGTTCTCTGTCGCTGAGGGTTGGCGGCGGTATTTACACCTCCAAGAACGAAGGGACCTACTTTCTCGACTTTGACAATTTCCGTGATAACTACATCCCCGGAGGATGGAATGATGAATGGAGCGGAGAGTTTGAGTTGCTTCACCGCAACTGGTACAACTCCTCCAAATACTACCTCCGCATGAATGCCACCTACGAGTCGCCCATGCTCTTTCTTTCCTGGGTTCCAGTTATTGGCAATCTGATGGAGAAGGAGCGTTTTTACCTAAGCGCCTTAAGGTTGAAAAATCTGAGCCATTATGTAGAGGTAGGCTATGGTTTCACCAATCAGTTTTTTTCCATGGGCATCTTCACCAGTTTCAATCAAGGCAAATACCATTCAATTGGGTGCAAGGTGGAGTTCGAACTGTTTAATGGATGGTAAGGATAGAGGTGTGAGGTGTGAGGTGTGAGGTGTGAGGTGTGAGGTGAGAGGTGTGAGGTGAGAGGTGTGAGGTGAGAGATATGAAGAGAGAAATTTGTGAGAGGAGAATGATAGATTTTTCTTTTTGGAAGATTCCACAATAAAAAAGAGAGATATGCCGAACATACAGGAAACACCACTAAGGGTATATAAGGCAAGCGCCGGGAGTGGCAAGACATTCCGGCTGGCCGTGGAGTACATCAAGTTGCTGATCAAAGACCCATCTTCCTACCGCAACATCCTTGCCGTGACATTTACCAACAAGGCCACGGAGGAGATGAAGGTCAGGATACTGAGTCAGTTGAACGGCCTTGCCCACGGATACGAAGACTCTGCGGACTACATGGAAAGGATCATGGATGAACTCCATGTAGACGAGACGTATGTCAGGCAACGAGCATCGACAGCCCTCCACAGTCTTGTCCACGACTACAATGCATTCCGTGTGGAAACCATCGACAAGTTTTTCCAGCGTGTTCTGAAAAACCTCGCCCGCGAACTTGACCTTACCGCCAACCTACGAGTGGAACTCAATGACCAGCAAGTGGAGCAATTGGCCGTAGACACCATGATAGACACATTGAGAGACGAGGACAAGGTGCTCGGCTGGTTGTTTTCCTATATACTGGAAACCATCGGCAAGGGCAAGAGTTGGAATGTCATCCGGTTGATCAAGAAGTTCGGCGAACAAATTTTTAAGGAAACCTACAAGAAGCATCAGTCAGACCTTCATCCTCTGCTGGAAGATGAGAGTTTCTTCAACACCTACAAAAGGCAACTTGAGGATATCAGAGTCAAGAATCTCGCCAAAATGAAAGGGTATGGTGACCAGTTTTTTGAAGCGACAGCCAACTACACATTCTCAGATTTCAAATATGGGAACAAGGGAGGTGTATACAACTATTTCTGCTATCTTCGCGACGGCACCTTCAACGGCGACCCCACCCCCAAGAGAGTGGCTAACTGTCTGGAGAAGCCAGAGGAATGGACGAACCTAAAAGCGCCCAACAGCAGAGCCATCATCGACCTTGCCAGAACGCGTCTCATCGACATACTGAGCGCAGCAGAGGCAGACCGCCCCCAGTGCTACCACCAGATACAGACCGCCCAACTGACACTCAGGCATCTCAACGAACTTCGCCTTTTAGGTCACATCGAGAAGACCATCAGGCAGTTGAACAACGAAGCCAACTGCTTCCTGCTCAGCGACACCCAGGGACTGCTCCATGCCCTTATAGAAGAGAGCGATGCCCCATTCATCTTTGAGCGCATCGGAGCCCCCCTCCGCCAGATCATGATTGATGAATTTCAGGACACCAGCACACTGCAGTGGAGCAATTTCAAGGTACTTCTCAACAACTGCATGTCGCAGAGCACCGGCAACCTCATTGTTGGCGACGTGAAGCAGAGCATCTACCGCTGGCGTGCCGGCGACTGGCGTCTGCTCAACGGGATCGAGCAAGAGTTTGGCAATAATGAGCACCTCATCCAAACAACACCGCTCGACACCAATTATCGTTCCGCGCGCCGCATCATCACCTTCAACAACCATTTCTTCAAGGCAGCCGCCAGCATCGAATACGACCGTCTGGTCGAGATCTCAGGACCTGAAGCCGAGCAACTGAAGTCAGCCTACAGCGATGTATGCCAGAAGACACCTGAATGGAGGGGTGATGAAGGATATGTGCATATAGAACTCATGCCGAGCCAGGAATACGAAGAACAACTCATGGAGCGTGTCGCCGACACCATCCAGGATCTCCTCAGCCAAGGAATCCCCCCCCACCGCATCGCCATCCTGGCCCGCAGGAACGAAGATATCTCTTCCACAGCCACCTATTTCCAAGCCCATGTTCCCGACATCCCCCTTGTCTCTGACGAAGCCTACCGCCTTGACTCATCCGTCGCCATCACCATGATTGTCAAGGCCCTGCGAGTACTGTCGGATGAGAAAGACCTGCTCAGCAAGGCCTATCTCGCCAAGACCTGGGCCAACGAGATCCTTCACAAAGGCCTCAGCGACACCGACATCCTGCTCAACACCAAGATGGACGACCCCGTCGCGGCTTTCCAGGAATGTCTTCCCGAAGGATTCTCCAGCACAGACAATTTCAACCACCTTCGCTCACTCCCCCTGACCGACCTTGTGGAATCCATCTGCCAGTTGTTCGGCCTGGACCAAGCAGAAGGTCAGAGTCCCTACCTCTGCCATTTCTACGACCTCATCGCCAACCATCTGAAAGACTACACCTCGGACCTTGACCGTTTTCTCCAACAATGGGATGAGAAATACCATAAGGAGACCATCCATGGTGAGAATGTGGAGGGTGTGCGCATCATTTCCATCCACAAGAGCAAGGGCCTTGAGTTTGACAATGTGATCATGCCTTTCTGCAACTGGAAGTTGGAATCGAACAACAACACCATCTGGTGTACCACCAACGAGGAGCCATTCAAAGCCCTGCCCATTCTGCCCATCGAATACAGCACCAACAAGATGAAGAATACCGCCTACGACCATGACTATCGTCAGGAGTATTTGCAAAACACCGTAGACAACCTCAATCTGCTGTATGTGGGTTTCACCCGTGCCCGCACGCGTCTGTATGTATTCGGTGTTGCCCAAAATCCCAAGAGCGACTCGAAATCCGGAGGAAGGCGCAGTCTGCTGATCGAACAAAGCATCCGCAAGATGACATCATCAGAGGGCACAGAGCACGACTTCTACCTGGATGGTTGCCAGACAGAGAGGAAAGAAGATGGTCATCTGGTGTTCGACTACGGCCAACCTCCAGGGCAAGAGCCTCCACGTTCGGAGAAAGAGAAAGAGAAGACCCAGAACCAACTGCTGCAGCCCGACCACAGCGAGTTTTTCGTGATGAGGTCGTATCCCAACGCCGCCCATTTCCGCCAGAGCAACAGCAGCCAGGCATTCACCACCACCGACGAGAAGGAATTGCTGCGTGCCTCTTACATTGAGCGGGGCAACCTGCTCCATGAGATTTTCTCGCGTCTCCGCAGCATAGATGACATTGAGCGGGTGCTGACAGAAATGACCCACGAAGGTATTCTGTACGACGAGGTCTCCTCTGATGAAGTCCATGCCATGCTTTCCCGTGCCCTCAGCAACAAACTTGTGAGGAGTTGGTTCTCCCCCAAATGGACGCTCCACAACGAATGCAGCATCATCACCACAGAAGACGGCCGTCCGAAGACCCTCCGTCCCGACCGCGTGATGAGCGACGGCCATCGCACCATCGTCGTGGACTTCAAATTCGGCCGTTATCACGAAGAGCATAAGCACCAAGTGCAGCAATATATGAAACTGCTCAGTGAAATGGGTTATCCTCACATAGAAGGCTACCTATGGTATGTCAGTTCCAACAAGACGAAAACTATAGAACCACTGTCATGAAAAGTCCCAACCATACATATACCACCAACACTCCATTTCTCAGACTTGTAGCCCAAGACCTGCTCAAGAGATATGGCAACGACCTGTCGCGCCTCACCGTGGTCTTTCCCAACAAGCGTGCCTCCCTTTTCCTCAACGAGCATCTCTGCGACCTGAGTCAAAGCCCGGTGTGGAGTCCAGCCTACACTACCATCAGCGAACTGTTCCGTAAGCACAGCAAATTGGCCGTAGCCGACGACATCAAACTCGTCTGTGACCTTTACCGAAGTTATGTAGCCTGCACAGGCAGGAATGAGACGCTCGACCAGTTTTATAGTTGGGGAGAAGTGATGCTCGCCGACTTCGACGACATCGACAAGAGCATGGCCGACACCCGTGCCATTTTTGCCAATCTGAGCGATATTCATTCTTACGACAGCGACGAATACCTCAGCGAAGAGCAGAAGCAGGTGCTGAAATCATTCTTCAAAGACTTTGACGAGAACCACCAGACACGTCTCAAGGAGAAATTCCTCCATCTATGGAGCCAGTTCGGCAACATCTACACTCATTACAACGAACTACTGCGCGAGCAGGGCCTCTGCTACGAGGGCGCCCTGTTCCGTTCTGTGGTGAAAGACACAGAAGTCAGTTTTGGCGACGGTCCCTATGTTTTTGTCGGTTTCAACGCCCTTCAGAAAGTGGAGCGCGAACTGTTTGTCCGTCTGCGCCGAGAATGCAAGGTAGAATTCTACTGGGACTATGACCGATACTACATGAAAGACGGTCATGAAGCCGGAGCCTCCATCCGCAAGTTCATGGATGAGTTTCCCAATCAACTAGACAATGAGGACGACAGCATCTACCACAACCTCGACCATCCAGAGAAAGAAAAGCACATCGTCTTCGCCGGTGCCCCCACCGACAGCATCCAAGCCCGCTATGTGGGACAGTGGCTTCAAGACAAGCAGCGCGTAGCAGCCGGCAACCGCACCGCCGTGGTCATGTGCAACGAGAGTCTCCTCCCCACCCTCATCCACAGCATTCCCTCCGAAGTCAAGGACATCAACATCACCACGGGATTTCCCCTGATTCAGACGGCAGCCGCCTCGCTGATCATACAACTCCTCGAACTCTTCCATTACGGAAGTTCGGGCAAGGACAAATACCGCCAAAAATATGTCACCAGCGTACTGCGCCATCCCTACGCCATGTATATCTCCCCCCAAGCCTCCGAACTATGCGAGAAACTGGTGACCAACCACCAATACTATCCCACCCGTAAGGAGTTGTCATCTGATGATGGCCTGAGTATGCTGTTCCGCGACCTGAGTCAGTCATCACAAGAAGGGAGTGTGTATAATGCCAACCTTGAGACCAACCAATGGTTGCTCGACATTCTCCGCCATGTAGCCCTCAGTGTGGAGCAATCCTCCGTCTCCGACCCCCTCACCCATGAGTCGCTGTTCCGCTCCTACACCTTGGTCAACCGTCTCCACACGCTGATTAAGAGCGGAGACCTGCAGGCAGACCCCATGACCTACCAGCGCCTTCTCCGACAGTTGCTTTCGTCGGTCAGCATCCCCTTCCACGGCGAGCCCGCCATCGGTCTTCAGGTGATGGGAGTGCTGGAGACCCGCAACCTCGACTTCGACCACCTACTTGTGCTGTCGTGCAATGAGGGCAATATGCCCAAAGGCATCGACACCCCCTCATTTATCCCCCACTCCATCCGCCATGCTTTCGGACTGAGCACCATCGACAACAAAGTGGGACTCTATGCCTACTATTTTTTCCGAATGCTTCAACGTGCAGGAGATGTGACCATCCTGTACGGCAATGTCGCCGACAGCAAGAACACCGGCGAGAAGAGCCGTTTCATGCTCCAGTTGCTTCTGGAAAGCCATCACTCCATCGACAAACGTGTGATCTGTTCCCCCCAGAAACCCACCGTCCAACAACGCCAACCGATAGAGAAAACCGAAGCGGTGATGCAGCGTCTGCGCTCGATGACCAAGTTGTCGCCGACAGCCATCAACCGTTATCTCCGCTGTCCCCTTATGTTTTTTTACAACTATGTGGCAGGCATCAAGGAGCCCGTAGATGAAAGCGACGTGATGGACAACATGAAATTCGGCAACATCTTCCATGATGCATCACAGATGATATACGATGATATTACAAATGTAGACCATGACAGCATCAACCCGAGGAATGTGTTTTCCCTACCGCCTCATGACATCAGCAAAGACACCATCAGTAATGTGCTGAAAGACCCAAGCATCATCGACAGGAACCTCGACAAAGCCATCATGACGCACCTGTTCAAGAATCCTGAAGGGAACAAGGTGCCCGACCTCAATGGCATGCAAATCATCAACCGCAAGGTCATCCGCCACTACCTGGTCCGTCTGCTGACCATCGATGAGAAACTGGCTCCATTCACCATCCGCGGGCTTGAGGGCGACGTCTTCACCACCATCAAGGTGGAAACGAGCGACGGTGTGCGCCAGATGGAAGTCGGCGGCCGCATCGACCGACTGGATGAAGTGACCGACAGCGACGGTGTGCGCCGCATCCGTGTCATCGACTACAAGACAGGATTCTCGGAATCAGTCAGTCTGAATGGTATCGACGAGGTGTTTGAGAGCATGAACATCGACAAGCACAGCGACTATTACCTGCAAGCCATGCTCTACTCCATGATCGTGAGGCGAAGTCAAGCCATCAACCCCCAAGGGCTGAAGGTAAGCCCCGCCCTTCTCTTCATTCAGAAAGCCCAACAGGACAACTACAATCCGGTGCTGTTTTTTGGCAAGGAAGAGATTAAGGACATCCAGCCTTTCGCCGAATCCTTTGAGCAGCACTTATCGGAACTGATCTCGGAAATCATAGAGCCGGAAAAGGCTTTTGAGCCTACTCCCGAGCAGAAGCGCTGCAAATACTGCGTATATGCGGACATTTGTGGAGGGGCGCGATGACATCGCGCCATACTGAACGAACGGAACAGATGGAACGGACGGAATAGGCGGAATGGACGGAACGGATGAAACGGACGGAACGGATGAAACGGGCGGAATGGACAGAATGAGAGATGGACGCTGAGATGGATAAGGGATGGATAAGGAAAGGTGGAGGGATGGATAAGGGATGGATAAGGGATGGTGGAGGGAGATAAGAATAAAGGAGACCGAAATCGGTCTCCTTTTTGGCGGTGCGTACGGGACTCGGACCCGTGACCTCCGGCGTGACAGGCCGGCATTCTAACCAACTGAACTAACGCACCAATCAGAACTGTTGGCGGTGCGTACGGGACTCGGACCCGTGACCTCCGGCGTGACAGGCCGGCATTCTAACCAACTGAACTAACGCACCAATCAAGTGGTTGTTCTGATTTGCGGATGCAAAGGTAGATGAAAAAATCTGAATATCCAAACTTTTCTGTTATTTTTTACAGGAAAAATTGCATGACCACAGCATCCCTGTAGTGATTGTCTCTCATCACCCAGTCTTTCAATCTCGCCTGAACGGTGAAACCGGCACCCTCAAAAAGTTTTTTTGAGTATGTGTTTTCGTTGTCTACGATGACATAGAGTTGGTGCAGGTGGAGCGTCTGTTTTCCATAGGCGATGATTTGCTTGAGCGCCTCGTTGCCATACCCCCGATTGCGGAATTCCCGTGCCACCACAATGCCCACCTCAGCCCTCAGATGCTTAGGCTCAAAGTTGAAAAGGTCGATCAGTCCGACAGACTTTCCCTCTTCGTTTTCCATCAACAGCCTCATCTGCTTGTCGGCGTAGATGTCGCATGTCCCGTTTATAATGTAATTGTTGAGAGAGTATTTGGAATATGGCACATTAGCGCATCCAAAATCCCAGAGGCTCTCATCATTCTCGATAGAATAGAGAAAATCGAGGTCCTCAAGTTCCAGTGCCCTCAACCGCAGCGTCTGTCCGGGTTTGTTTAAAATCATTTCAGTACCTCCTCAGCCGTAATGATAGTTTTTGTCCTCGGATGGTAAGTGCCAATATATACCCCCGGGAGATGTTTCCTCTCAAAAATGTCCAAGATGGACTCAAAGGAGTAAGCCTCCACGTCATATACCATGTATCTTGGCGTCCGTGTATCCTTTTGCTCCATGCTGTCGAGATGCCCGTTGGGCAAGGACTGTCCGTCAGCCACCACGAAAGAAGCCATCAGCCCTTTTTTCCTTGCCAGTTCATGGCATTGTCCGACCGACTTTTCAGACCCGAAGAAGACATATTCCGGTTCACGTTTTCTGGGACTGAAGAAGCCGAGAGTTTTTCTTGCTTTCTGCGTCTGCATCTGAATGAGAGCCAGCGTAGCCTTGAGGTAGATGGCCGTCTTGATGGGCAGTGTGAGCCACAAGGAAGCCCCTCCGTAATGTTTTCTGAAAAAGATGAGCATGGCCTCATAGAAGACATGCACATATCTGAATGAGGATTTCTGCGTGCTCTCCCCTTTGTAGTGCAGTATGGTCTCGGGCAGATACCAGTTGTGGTATCCCCCCTTGATGAGCCTATATGACAAGTCGATGTCCTCACCATACATGAAGAAGTCCTCATCAAGTAGTCCCACTTTGTCCAAAGCCTCTTTTCTCAGCATGCAGAACGCGCCGCTCACCACCTCAATCTCAGCGGGTAGGTCCCATGGCAGGTAGCCCATGTAATAATGGCCCATCTTTTTATGTTTGGGAAAACGGCTGCACAATCCTGTCATCTTATAAAAAGCCGTCATGGGCGTGGGCAGTCCCCTTCTTGACTCCATGGCCTTGTCGCCGTCAGATTTAAGCATTTTCACGCCCGAAGCGCCAGCATCAGGATGGCTGTCCATCCATTCCAGCACCTTTTTGATGGTCTGTTCCCCCACGATGGTGTCGGGATTGAGCAGCAGCACGTAATCCCCCTTGCATTGTTTTATGGCCACGTTGTTTGCCCTGGCGAATCCCAGGTTATGGTTGCTCTCGACATATACCACCTCAGGGAAGAGTTCCCTCACGTAAGGAATGCTCTCGTCCCTCGAATGGTTGTCAACGACAATCACCTCTGCGTCAATATCTTTCAGAGCCCTTCTGAGGCTTTCGAGACATTGGCACAGATAATGCTTCACATTATAGTTGACGATGATGACAGAGAGATTCATCCGTGAAATATGGTCATGTTTGCGGAGTAGTCTCAGCGACGCATCTGTCCATGGTGGGATAGACAAACATCAGACTGATGACATGTATGAGTGCCAGATATGCAAAAGTAGGATTGAGGAACAGGTAGTAGAGGATCAGATTGGAAATGACCGGCACACAAAGCATGAGCATCCTGAGCATCCCCCATACGAGCAGGGCGTGCTCCTTGCGGTTCACCAAGTCTTCGGCTATCTTTTTGAATTTGAACAGCCTCAGAGCAAGCGGTATGCCTCCGAGTGCGACAAGTTCCATCCCCACAGCCGAAATATACTCTATCTGTTTCTTATCCGCCAGAGTACCCGACTGTGAAAAAGAAGTCTCATAGATCAAGATGATGACCCCTGCTGCGAAGATCATGCCCCACAGCGTGAACAGCAAGATGTTTTTTGTCTTATGCATGGTGGAGAGTGGAGAGTGGAGAGTGGAGAGTGAAGAGTGAAGAGTGAAGAGTGAAGAATCTTAAGTGATGGCGAAGGGAGTGCGATTGATGATGGAACGCCCGAGTGTCACCTCATCGGTGTACTCCAGTTCATCACCCACGGAGATGCCTCTGGCGAGCACAGACAGTTTCACCTCAAAGGGAGCGAGTTTGCGTGAGATGTAGAAGTTGGTCGTGTCCCCCTCCATGGTGCTTCCCAGAGCCAGGATGACCTCCTCCACCTCGCCATCAGCCACGCGTTGTACAAGCGAATCGATCTGCAAGTCGGATGGTCCTATTCCATCCACGGGAGAGATGACCCCTCCCAGCACATGATAGAGCCCCCGATACTGCATGGTATTTTCCACCGCCATCACATCCTGCACATTCTCTACGACACAAACCAGGGAGCGGTCTCTCCTGCTGTCCGAACAAATCGGGCACACATCGGTGTCACTGATATTGTGGCAGACGGAACAATATTTCACCTCTCGCCTCATCTTGGCCACGGCCTCAGCAAATCCCTCCACATCAGCGGCAGGTTGTCTCAACAGAAAGAGCACCAGGCGCAAGGCAGTCCTGCGCCCGATACCGGGAAGTTTGCTGAACTCCCCCACGGCTTTTTCCAGCAATGCCGAAGGATATTGCTGCAGCATTCCGATTAGAAGAGATAGATGCCCAGTCCTACTCTCAGTCCCACGTTGGAGTATTTGCTGTGGTTGTTGACAGACTGTTCGTAGTAGACGGCCGGCTCGATGGTCACAAGCCTATTGATGAAGAAGGCATAGCCCACCTCCACTGTCGGCATGATATCATTGTAGTTGTGGCTTCCGTGCTTGTATGTGGCCCCCACGCCAAGATAGATGCCATTTTGAATGATGTAATAGCGTCCCTGAGCCCCGATGGAGAATCTATCAGGTGTGACATCGTCGCCTACGTGGTTGTATCCCAGTGTTCCCAACACCATGAGGTTGTCCTCTACGAGATAGCCCCCTTTTGCCTGCAAGCCGATATTGAGGTCGCTTGTTCCGTTGTAACTGAAATCAAATCCAGAGAACGAAGCACTGATGTATTTCTTGCCTTGCTCAAACTGTGCATTGGCAGCGAGTGTCACCACCAGCGCCACCAACAAAAATGAAAGTCTCTTAATCATGATTATGATGTTTTAAGTGATTATTGGAGTGATTGATAGTCGTTTATTTGTTCTGCTCAGACCTACGGAAGTTGACGAGCCAAGAGGAGAACCATATTATAGCCAATGCCAGGCAAGCAAATCCCAACGCATAACCGATGACAGAGGGTATTCTGTTGCCAAGCATATTGTTACTGACAAAGATAAATGTCGAGCAAACCGTTGTCATGAAGAGAGCCGGGATCAAGGAGATGATGTAAGGTTTGTGGTGTTTCACGAGATAGACCGTGATGGCCCACAGGGTGAATACCGACAAGGTCTGGTTGCCCCATCCGAAATACTGCCAGATGGTGTTGAATCCATCCGGATTCTCCATCTGCCATACCAGCAAGAGGACAGATGCGCCGAACATAGGCAGGGAGATGGTCAGTCGCTTTGGGATAGAGCGCTGTTCCATACCCAGAGCCGAGGCGATGATGAGTCTTGCGCTGCGGAAAGCCGTGTCACCGCTCGTGATGGGTGCTGCCACCACACCGAGGACAGCGAGAATGCCACCGAAGACTCCGAGCCATCCCGAGCAAACATGCTGAACCACAGCCGGAGCGGTGAAGAACTGCACGAGTGTCTTTGGCGACTCGCCCTGCAACTGGTCATTGAACTGCTGCACCACCTCAGCCGGCACCACCTCGCGCCATCCTCCGTAATAGAAGAAATAGGAAGAGACGGTCGCCCAGATAAGTGCCACCAGTCCCTCGGTGATCATGGAGCCGTAGAAAATGGGTCTTCCGAGTTTCTCATCCTTCAGACAGCGTGCCATCAATGGGCTTTGAGTGGCATGGAAACCGCTGATGGCCCCACACGCGATGGTGAGGAAGATGCACGGGAAAATTGGGTTCTTGGTCATGAATGAATCCGCTCCCAGAATTTCAGCCGGTTGGTTACGGTTGATATCCGCCAGATTGTCCCATAGTTCAGGCAAAGCCGGCCATTTGAAGAAAAGCACCACGAGCAATGCCGCTGCCATAAAGAGGAGCGAGAAAGCAAAGATGGGATAGAATCTGCCAATGATTTTGTCGATAGGCAACATCGTGGCAAGGATATAGTAAGCAAAAATTATGATCACCCATACTATCAGTCCTGCCGGCAACATATTTTCCAGCAGTAATGCCGGGCTGTAAACAAACACAACGCCCACCATGACCAAGAGGAAGACAGAGAAAACAAGCATCACCGCTTTTGTTGCCTTGCCAAGGTATTTTCCGATCAGTTCAGGCAAGTTGGCTCCGCCATTGCGAATGGACAGCATACCGCTAAAGAAATCGTGCATGGCCCCGGCGAAGATACACCCGAGAACAATCCAGATATAGGCCATCGGTCCGTACCATGCTCCCATGATGGCACCGAAGATGGGTCCTGTGCCTGCGATGTTGAGGAACTGAATCATGAACACCTTCCATGAAGGAAGAGCGATGAAATCTACGCCATCTGCTTTTGCGATGGCGGGGGTAGGTCTTCCGTCAGGAGCGAAGACACGCTCTACGAACCTACCATAGAAAAAATACCCAGCAATAAGTGCCAGAAGACTAAGTAAGAAAGATAACATTTCTCAAATCAATTGATTATAGGCGCAAAATTACAAATTAAATTTGAAAAGAGGAAAATATTTAGAGAAATTGATTGCATATAAATGAGGTAGCGATAAAAAACAGTAAAAAGCGGCTTGTTTGTGGTTGCACAGCATCATCAAAAACTTCGTCATTTCTTTTGCTTTTCCCTCGCCATGCACTATCTTTGCAGAAAATTTTGAAATACCCGTACCATCATAATGTCAAGAAAATCTATTTTGTTCATTGCATTTTGCATGTTTTTCCTCGGTGCGTCATCCCAGTCGCCCAAGTATGAAGTCCGTGCCGTCTGGCTGACCACCCTCAACGGTCTTGACTGGCCCACTGTGAAAGCCACCAGTCCCGAATCGATAGAGCGACAGAAGCAGCAGTTTCGTGACATCCTCGACCGTCTGGGCCGCACTCATGTGAACACCATCCTTCTTCAGACCCGCGTTCGCGCCACGACTCTCTATTCCTCCCGCTATGAGCCATTTGACGGATGTCTTACCGGGAAGCCCGGCCGTGATCCCGGCTACGATCCCCTTCAGTTTGCCATCGACGAGTGTCACAAGCGCGGCATGGAGTTACATGCCTGGGTGGTCGCCATCCCCGTGGGCAAATGGAACAGCATCGGTTGCAAACAACTGCGTGAGCGTTATCCCTCGATGATCATGAAGAAGGAAGACGAAGGCTACATGAATCCGGAGAACAGTCAGACAGCAGGCTATATTGCCAATATCTGCCGTGAGATTGTCGACCGATATGATGTGGACGGCATCCATCTTGACTATATCCGATACCCTGAGAATTGGAAATACAAGGTAAGCCGCAGCCAAGGCCGTGAGAACATCACCCGCATAGTCAGGCAGATCCACCAGGCGGTGAAAGCCTCCAAGCCCTGGGTTAAACTCAGTTGTTCCCCAGTTGGCAAGTTCAGCGACCTGACCCGTTATCCGAGCCGTGGATGGAACGCCTACGAGACCGTCTGCCAGGATGCCCAAGGCTGGCTCCGCGAGGGCATCATGGACCAACTTTACCCGATGATGTATTTCAAGGGAGACAATTTCTATCCGTTTGCCGTGGACTGGTCAGCCAACACCTACGGTCGGACGGTAGCCCCAGGTTTGGGCATCTGGCTTCTCTCCCGTGGCAAAGACGGAGCCAACTGGCCCCTCACCGACATCACCCGTGAACTTCACGTGCTTCGCCAGTTAGGTATGGGTCATACCTATTTCAGGAGCCGTTTCTTCACCGACGATGTAAAAGGAATCTATTCATTTGTCAAGCGCCAGTTTGACACCTACCCTTCGCTCACCCCTCCGATGACCTGGCAGTCTTCTGTCCGCCCCAGCCGTCCTCAGGGAATCAAGTTGGACAATAATGACGGTCGTCTCAGAATCAGTTGGTGGGGTGCTCAGGACAAAAGCAGCGCACCTTATTTAATGTATAATGTATATGCCAGCACCAAAGCACCGGTGGATATCAGCGATGCCCGCAACCTTGTTGCCCGCCGCATCACCCAGCCCCAACTCACACTCAGCAGTGATGATGGTCAGCACTATTATGCGGTGACCGCCCTTGACCGCTATGGCAATGAGAGCGATGCGATACAAAGCCTTCAGACCAAGCGAAAGAGCCAGGTGGAATGGCTGAGCAATGATGGCCGCAACCTTCAGATGCCCGCCCGCGACAACACGATGGAATATGACTATCTGAACATCACCAGCATGGCAGGAAATGTGATGACCATCCGTGCGATGACCGACAAGGTCATCAATATCCGCACGCTGCCCAATGGCATCTACAACCTCAATGCCGTGGACCGCAAGAAGCGCATCCGCCGCATCGGGCAATTTATGGTGAAGAGGGATCTGCCTGAAATGGAGGGATTTTGAGGAGACTAGATGAACTAGATGGACTAGATGGACTAGATGGACTAGATAGGCTAGATAATAAAAGGCAGGGCTACTCGGGAGTAGCCCTGCACTTGTTTTGAATTGCTTTAAATGGCGGGGGCATTAGAATGGGAGGTCCTCGCTGCTTTCTTCCATTGGAGCGCTTGCTGGAGGAGCGGCCTGGAAATTATTCATGGCAGGAGGAGGAGTGGCACCCTGGAAAGGAACCTGATCAACAGGAGGAATAGGACCACCAACATTGGGCATGACCGGTCTGACATCAAATGCCCGGATGCTGTTGAACCATCTTCCATTGTATTCCCTGGCATCGATATCGAATGAAACATTGACATCCTGCCCCACCTGTATGTTGAATCGCTGGAGCCTCTCCTCTCCGAAAACGGAGAAAACCATTTTCCGAGAAAACTGTCCGTCGATGGTCTCCAGCACGAATTCCTGCACTTTCCACTCGCCACGAGCCGACGTACCCGTCTTTACGTCCAACGCAGCAATGATCTTACCTTGTAATTCCATAAAAAACTGTATTAAATGATAAATTGATAGTATTGTAGCACTTGTTAAATCAGATGCGAAATTACAAAAATTAGCGCATACGGAGAAACTTTTTCTCCATTTTTTTGCCGAGTGGTAGGATTTTTTGTAACTTTGTAGTCAGTATCAGCAGGACATATCATTTGCAGGATATCAGTTAAGCAAAAAGCCCTGAATGACAAGCATATTAACAATCAAAATCATATACCAATGAGATTTACCCTATCAAGCAGCACCCTAAGCAGCAAATTGACCACACTCTCCAAGGTCATTATGAGCAAGAATTCCATGCCGATTCTCGAAGGCTTCCTTTTCGATGTGAAAGACGGGCAGTTGACGCTGACCGCGTCAGACAGCGAGAACGTAATGCGCTCTACCTGTGAGTTGTCAGAGAGCGACGGCAACGGCAGTTTTGTAGTGAGCAGCAACACCATATTGGATGCGATGCGTGAATTGCCCGAGCAGCCATTGGTTTTCGAAGTTGACACCTTGGAATACACAGTGAAGGTATATTATCAGAATGGTATGTACAACTTCACGGCCCAAAATGCCGAAGAATATCCTCAAACCCAGCCACTTCCCAATGACGTGACGACCATCACGTTTGATTCGGGGAAACTTCTGGCCAACATCAACCGCACGCTGTTTGCCACCGCCACAGAGACTCTTCGTCCTGTGATGAACGGCATCTATTTCGACATCACCCCAGAATACACAGCGATTGTGGCGAGTGACGGCTGCAAGTTGGTTCGCAACCGCTGTTTCTCCGTCAAGAATGAGACACCAGCCTCATTCATTCTCCCGAAGAAACCCGCCACGCTGCTGAAGAACGTGTTGTCGAAGGACGGAGGCGATGTCGTCATTCAGTTCAACGACCGCAACGCAGTCATCAGTTTTTCCGACGGTGTGCTCATCTGCCGTCTGATAGAAGGCCGCTACCCGAATTACAACTCAGTGATTCCCAAGGAGAACCCGAACCGTCTCCGCATAGACCGCAAGACCTTCATCAGCGCCCTTCGTCGTGTGATGCCCTTTGCCAGCGAGAGCAGTGAACTGGTGAAATTCAAAGTGGATGCCACTCAGGTTGAGATATCCTCAGAGGACATCGACTTCTCGACCAGTGCCAAGGAGAGTCTGATTTGCGATTACGAAGGAGTGCCTATGGCCATTGGTTTCAAGGGTCCTGCCCTCACAGAGATTCTGAACAGCATTGACAGTGAGGAAGTTGTCATAGAGTTGGCTGATCCGAGCCGTGCCGGAGTTGTGGTACCTGCCGAACAGCCCGAGCAGGAAGAAGTGCTGATGCTGATCATGCCCACCCTTCTGAACGACTAACGCCCTTATTTTCTGTTATGAAATTGAATCTGCACCGGCCACTGATTGTCTTCGACCTGGAGACAACGGGACTTGACATCGTGAAAGACCGCATCATCCAGATAGCCTATATCAAGGTATGGCCAGATGGCCGTGAGGAGCGTTGCAGCCAATTCATCAACCCCGGCACCCCCATTCCTGCAGAAGTGACCAACATCACGAGCATCACCAATGAGATGGTGGCAGATGCGCCCACCTTCAAAGAATATGCCCAACGCTTGTCGGAGGAATTTGAGGGTTGCGACTTTGCCGGTTTCAACTCCAACCATTTTGACATCCCGATGCTGGCAGAGGAGTTTTTGCGTGCAGGAATCAGTTTTGACTTCTCAAGATGCCGTCTGATTGACGTGCAGACCATCTTCCATAAGATGGAGCCCCGCAATCTGTCGGCCGCCTACCAATTCTACTGCGGTCGCAAGATGTCCGACGACTATCAGGCTCACTTGGCAAATGACGACACGGAGGCCACCTACAAAGTGCTTCAGGGTCAGTTGGATATGTACAGCGAATCGCGTCAGACAGAGTCCAGCCGTTGTCTGAGCAACGACATGGCAGCCCTTGCAGAGTTGTCACGCACAAATGACAATGTAGATTTCGCCGGCCGCATCATCTGGAAGCCCATTTTGGATGCCCATGGTCAGCCCCAGAAGGACGAAAACGGCCAAGTGAAGAAGCATGAAGTATTCAATTTCGGCAAGTACAAGGGTCGCCCAGTGGCCGAGGTGTTGCGGAAGGATCCCGGTTACTACAGTTGGATTCAGAATGGTGATTTCACTTATGACACCAAACAAGCCCTCACCCGCATCCGACTACGTGAATTCAACACACGAAAATAAGTAAATTGATGAAAGCATCAGAACAGACCATCCAGCAAATTGAGCGCATAGTGAGAAAGATCGGTCAGAAATTTCCCGCTACCGATGCCCCTATCCTACTCACCGACATTCACCTGCGTGTCTCTCAGGAAAGCGGAGAACTACTCGCCTTCGATGATGACAACACAGAGATAACCCGCTGTGTGGTAGAGGAATGGATAGACAACAAGGAAGATGACTTCTATGAGAAGGTGGCGGCATTGCTGCGCCAGGTGCTGAAGCGTCAGAGCAAGGTAATCTACGCCTATGGCATCCTCAAACCATTTCATATTGTGCTTGAGGACGACGAGATGGAAAGTGTGGCCGAGGTATTCATTGCCGATGGCGATACGGTGATCATCACCGGCGCTCTGATGGAAGGTCTTGATCAGGATCTCGACAGTTTCTTTACAGATCTTATGAAGGATGTGTAGAGAGGAATAGTGAGACTGACTCTACAGAAAAGATATCCACATTATTCACTATGGGAGAACAAATGTTCTCAAAAAGAAGATGCTGCAGAAGAGTCTGCAGCATCTTTATGTATATACAAAATTGCTTTACAATTTCACTTTTACGGCCACTCCGTCGCTCTCATTGCTCATCCTGTCGAGTGCGGTGACAACGTATGTGACTTTGTTTTTCCCGGTTTTGTATGGCAGGCGGTAGAAAGTTTTGGTCGTCATGGAAACGATTTTGGAGGCATCCCCCAAATCGATTTTCTCACCATTCTCAAACCTGTATACCACATAGCGAGTGGCTTTGTCTTTCCATCCATCGCCCTTTGGTTCTGTCCAGAAGAGCATGGGTCCGTCATCAGTCTTGACCATTTTCACTTTTTTGGGTTTTTGCGGAGCCTTCCCATCGATGAATGGCATGGCCGGCTGGAGCGCCCTGTTTCTCCAGTAATTGCTTCTCAGAAGAGTCCCATAGTTTCCTACATTGTCGACAACCGCCTTGGCATACCATAAAACGGTGCCATTGACATTCTTCATCTGGCTATGTAGTTTGTATTTTGCCGCCATCTGATTGGCATTAGGATTGGTCAGGTCAGCATATTTCACGGTTCGCTCAACATCCTCTCCGATGAACAGCGGTCGCTTGGAAGAATAATTGTTCCACCAATTGATCAGGGTCTTATAATCTGCCGCCTTATTGCCAATTTCCCAATAAATCTGCGGCACACAATAATCCACCCATCCGTTGTTGACCCATAGCAGGACATCAGCATAGAGGTCGTCATAATTCTGTGTTCCATTTGTTTCGCTTCCAACCCTTGCATCGTTTTTCTTATTGCGATAAATGCCAAAGGGCGACACCCCGAACTTCACCCAAGGTTTCCGGTCGTGTATCGTTTTATTGAGTTGTCGTACGAAGAGATTGACATTTTCCCTTCTCCAGTCCCCCTTGTTTTTCATTCCCATCCTGTTGGTGGCGAACTGCCGGTCGTCGTCGATGCTCACTCCAGCGACTGGATAAGGATAGAAATAATCATCAATATGCAGTCCGTCGACATCGTATCTTGCCACGATATCATCAACGACCCTGCAGATATAGTCTCTTGTCTCAGGAATTCCCGGGTTGAGCAGATAGAGTCCATCGTACTCAAAGATCAGGTCTCTTCTTCTTGCGGCGATATGATTGGGAGCCAACTCATTGGTTGTCTTAGTCTTTGCCCTGTACGGATTGATCCATGCATGCAGTTCCATTCCCCTTTTGTGGCACTCATCAATCATCCACTGCAGTGGATCCCAATAAGGGTTAGGAGCCAAGCCCTGCTGTCCAGTCAGGAACCTGCTCCAAGGTTCGATACTGCTTTTGTAGAGAGCGTCACACTCCGGTCTGACCTGGAAGATGATGGCATTGACCCCATCTTTCCAGAGTTCATCGAGTTGGTATGAAAGAGTTTTTTGCATCTGCTGCGTTGACATACCGATGAACTGTCCGTTGACGGCTTGGATCCATGCGCCACGAAATTCCCTTTTCTGTGGCGATGAGGTAGTTTTTACCGTCTTAGTGCTTCCGCATCCGGTCAGGATCAAGGAGATGGTGAAAGCGACAGCAACAGTATTGACAAATAATTTATTGAATCTCATCAAAGTCATTATTGAAGTGTAAAACCGAAAATATTGAAAAAAAGAGGGTTTCCTCAATGGGAAGCCCTCTTTTGTTTTCTCCCTTCAGTGTTTTAGAAGAAGAGGTATCTGTTGTCCTTCACGTCAGCATTGATATACAACTCTTGGAATGCTGTACGCGAGAGGTTCTGCATGGTGTTCTGAGCAGCCTTCTGAGCATACTCTTTCTCGTCGAACTTGCCCTCGATGGTCCTTCTGTCGTTGACTTTGAAGACATAGACACCACCATAACCCTTCACTGGATGAGCAGAGAACTGTCCTTTCTGTGTAGCAGCAACTGCGCCGCTAAGTCCAGGTTCCTGTGACTGCAGAGCCCCTACGAATGTGGGCGAAGCGAACGTGATCTGACTGATGGAGTCGGTCTTAGCGCCCTGCTTCACTGCTTCAGCGATGCTCTTCACGCCATTGAGTTTGGCCATGATTTTCTCTGCTTTCTTATCGCGGAGCACTTCCTGCTGCAGATAAGTCTTCACTTCCTCATTCTCCATGGACATGAATCCCTTCGGATTGATGTCAGTCAGTGCCATGACGAGAATCTCATCACGGTTGGCGCCCACTGTCATCACCTCAGACACATCACCCTTCTTAGCCTCGAACACCCACTTGAGCGCATCTCTTGTGTTGCCGATATTTGGCAACTGTCCCTGAGATGTGAGCACGTTCTTTGCTTCAAGCACCTGATATCCAGCCTTAGGAGCGTCTTTCTCTATAGCCTCGATGGTTTGATGTCCAGCCACAAACTGCTTGAATTTGTCGCTGATGGCATGTGAAGTCTCGTCAGAGAAGGTGATGTCACGCTTGATGACAGCCACGTCGTATTTCTCGACCATAGCCTTTCTGTCGGTGACCTGCATGATGAGAGCGCCCTGAGCCATCGGGATGCTCTTGATTTCGTTGACACCCAGGGTATTGAGTTCATTGAAAGCAGTCTGGTTGTCCTTGGTCATATTGTTGGCTCTTTCATACTGAGCAGAGGTGACCCATGTTTTCTCACCGGTCTGGCCATATTTCTTAGCGATAGCCTCGAAGTCGCCACCAGCCTTGAGAGCATTGATGACGCTGTCGGCCTTGGTCTGTGTCTCAGCATTTGACTTGCCCACCACGCTGATGACGCGGTATTCTACTGAGTCGGGCATCATGCTCTTGCTGAGGACCTTGATGACGTTGTAGGTGTTGTCGCTTGTGCTCTCAACGGGTCCCAGTACAGCCCCCACAGCCACGGAGTCAAGTCTGTTGGCAATGTCTGTGGAGAAAGCCTTTTTGGTGACGGGCACTCCGAGGTAAGCGATGTTTGAGCGGCTCTCGCGTACCACTTTCTCCGGGCTTGCGCCCTCTTTCAACTGTGCAGCGAACTTCTCCAGTGACTTGAAGAGATCATTTTTGTCAGCCTGAGAAGCCTCTTTCTTGACAAGGATGTATTTGATTGCTCTGATTTCCTCAGGGATCTTGAACATATCCTTTTTCTCATTGTACTTAGCCTTGAGGTCGCTCTCATCCACCTGAACGTCTTTATCGTTGATTGTTTTGTAGTCAACATAAGCCAGTTCGATGTCGCTTTCCTGCTTCTCTGCGTCGAAGAGGAACTTAGCCTCGATGGGGTTGGAGAGCACTGCTGTAGAGAGGAGAGCCTGATATTTCTGAGCGAGGAGTTGCTGACGAAGTTGTTTTACCTTGAATGCGAGGTACTTATACACTTTGTCGAAATATTCAGCAGCCTCAGGTGAAGCGTTGCGCTGAGTTTTGTAGTTGTTGATAAACTCATTGTAGAGATTCATGTCGAAGCGCCCTGTCTGCTGATTGACGAAACCAGTCACATTGGCGACCTCCATGAGGACCTGGTTGGTACCCTGAGTCATGACATTCTTCACCTCGTCTGTGGTGACGGCCAGACCCAGTTTGTCAGCCTCATTCTGAATGATTTTGTTCTGCACGAAACTGTTCCATGCCATTGCCCTGATCTGGTCCTCATCAGCCTGAGGAGACGAGATCTTGGTGCACTCTACAAATTCATTGAGATAATCTTGGTAATCCTGTACACCGATTTTCTCACCTAAAACTTCACCGACGCGTGTGCTCCTCATTCTTCCTGTAGTCTCACAGGAGCGGAACATGTCGCCGGCAATAAATCCAAAGAGGCCCAGACCGATAATAATAATCAGGAAAGTGCCTTTACTTCTGATTGATCCTAATGCTGCCATTACTTAATTATGCTTATTTATATTTGTATTTGTCAGTTTATTCCAAAAAAGCGCACAAAGTTAATAATAAAAAAGGAAAAGGGCGAATTTTTGCGCTGAAATTTGCCTTATTGTGCCACAATTAGTTTAACGAGTTCGATTTTTGTCATTGTATTCTTGATGATTTTGAACTGGAAGGGTCCAATTTTGACAATTTCGTTGAGTTTTGGGAAACTTTGATAATCGTGTAGGATGAGTCCTCCGATTGTCATGTATTCGTCGCTTTCAGGCAGTTGTAGTCCGAACATCTCGTTCACCTTGTCTATTTCCAGTCTTGCCGAGAGTATGAACTCATTGTCGCCCACTTTTTTTGCCACATAATTGGAGTTGTCGTGTTCGTCCTCGATTTCTCCGAAGATTTCCTCCACGATATCCTCGAGTGAGACGATGCCGCTTGTCCCTCCGAACTCATCTACGACCACTCCGAGGCTTTTCTTCTGCTGCAGGAAGATCTGCATCATCTTATGTGCCGACATGGTTTCAGGCACGAACGGCATGGTTCGGATTGTGTTTCTCCAGTCGTCTGGTTTTCGGAACATTTCCGAAGAATGAATATATCCTATTATATGGTCGATATCCTCCCTATATACGAGAATTTTGGAATGTCCGCTTTCGATGAACTTCTGATTGAGTTCAGCCGCCCCACAGTTTTCGTCGACGGCATCGATCTCTGTTCTCGGCACCATGCAGTCCCTGACCTTTGTCTCGCTGAAGTCGAGTGCGTTTTGGAAGATTTTCACCTCCTCGGTGATGCTGTCCTCATCATCTGCATTGTCGATGCTTGACTGCACGAGGTAGTCGAGGTCGACCTTGGAGAACATCTCATCGTCCTTCACCTTGTCCATTTTGATGCCCATAATCCTGAGAATCAGTTTGGCCAGGAATGTAGCCACCTTTGAAATCGGCCACAGCAGGATGTAGCAAAGGTATGCCGGCACTGCAAAGATGGTCAGCAGTTTGTTGGGGAGGTTTTTGAACAATGATTTGGGCAGGAACTCGCCTGTGAACAATACGATGATGGTAGACAGGATGGTATCGGCCGGCACGGTGAACGCGGCAGAGCATCCCTTGAAGATGGTGTCGTCGAAGAGTTTTGCTATGAGAATGCCATATACGACGAGGGCGATGTTGTTGCCCACGAGCATGGTGCTGACGAAATTGTTCGGATTTCTATAAAAGACGGCGATGCATTTTTGTGAGACGCCGTTTTTCTCCCTGCTCATCTCAGCGAGCATCCTGTTACTGGACACGAATGCGATCTCCATCCCTGAGAAGAAGGCGGAGAAGACCATAGTGACCAAGATACCGATGAGGAGTTGCCAGTCCATCATTATTTATTGATTCTTCGCGGCCGTTCCAATTGTCTGCCATATTGTCTGGCAGAGTCAGCCTGCTGTTTATTCTTATTGTCGTTGGAATTTTTGTCAAATGTTTTTTTATCGAAATATCCCTTGCTTGTTTTCACGGAATATTTAGTCATTCTCTCATCACTTCTGAACCTGTTTCCCTTCAGTTCCTTGTCATCAGTGATGAGGTGGGAAAATTTATTGGAATAGAGTTGGTGTGACCTCTCATCCCAGAAGAGTTCCTCGCTGCTGAATTTCAAGCCTCTTTTCGTAAGGATCCTCACTCTTCCATGCAATTCCCAGAGTTTTCTCACGTCATAATAATACGCGGTATCACACTGGATATATGACTGGATGTGCATGGACAGGTCGAACTGTTCCAACAAGAGTCCTTTATCGAAGGTCCATTTCGAAGGGTTTCTGTTGGGATTGACCTCCCATTGTTCGGCAACGATTCTGTATTTGATGATTCCCGAGTCGGAGATGAGCGTGTTCACCCCATAAGACACCATCGCGGGCACAGAGTCCTGCGGATAAATGGCAGGAGCAATATGCTCATGCTCCTCACTGCACGCCATACTGGCAGCGAGGACAGTCACAGAGACGAATACGAGAAGGAGTTTATGTCTCATCCCATCATCCGGCATCAATCCACCTTCCACTTCATGAACCACCTCTCATTGAATGTGATGCCGACGTTGATGCGGAAGATATTCTCACGCAGCAAGTTGCTGGCATCCATTCTGACCCATTGTCCGCTGATATTGAGGACAGATCGGTTGTTCCATATATTCATCAGCGGAATGCCAAAACCTGCGCTCACGGAGATTTCCTTGGGTCCGTCCTGTCCATTTATATTAAAATAAGGTGTGGTATAGGAAGCCCCCGCCCTTAATCTCAACCTGTCGAGGAAGCGTCTTGACTGATTGTTCTTGCAGTATTCGGCACCGATGGTGAATTTCTGCCTATCCTTGTAATAGTTGTCTTTGAGCGTATAGGTAGGTTTCCCATTGACTACTCCATACTCAGGGAAGGCTTCTTTTCCCCATTGCTGCAGTTGATAGTCAGCACCAAGCCTGAGTTTTCCATTGAGATTGAGCATCATGCCGCCGCTCAGTGTAGTAGGCAGACTGAGGCCGTTCTCCACTTTATAAGTTGCTGTATCAGAAACACTTGTCTGCGAGTTAGTAGAGATGACTTTGCACTCAGGATCGGAACCGAGTTTGTGTCCCAGCCCATAGGTGAATCCCATGGTGAGGTTGGTTTTCTTAGAGAACGGAATGGTCACCTGCACTCCGGCATCCAGTTTATAGTTGGTGACATTGGCCGTGTAGTATTTGGATAGCGTATTGACGTAGGCATCGCTGTAACTGTTGATGATCGACCTTTCGTAATCACCCCAGAGATAGGAACCGTTGACACCGATGGAGAATCCCTTGAACATCTCCCATCCGATTCCGATGAAAGCCTGGTGCAATCCACCCGTACCCTTGTAGGTGTTGGTATAGGTAGTGGAATTGACATCCCCCACGTCGTTTTTCTTCGAGAAAGAGTATCCCACGCTCGAATAAGGCATGACACCGAAACTAACACCGAAATGCTTGAATGCTCTGAATCCTGCCACGACATAATCGAAATTGGCATTCTTGGCGTTTTTGCGCACGCCGTTTTCCTCAAAATTGGTAAGTTGTCCCGTCATCCCCACATCAAAGATGAAGGTGAGGGAGTCGATAGAGGAATAAGAAGCAGGGTTGGTGAAGTTGACCTGAGTCCCATTACGGTACCCCACTCCCAGTCCGCTCATGGCTTTATTGAAGCCATTGGCTTGATCAGCCAATGATCCAAGTCCATATTGACTATAAGGTGAATTGGTGCCGTTTTGGGCAACTACATTTCCTGAGAAGGCCACTATAGCGGCAATGGCCAAAAATCTTAATTTCGAAATCATTTTGCAAAGGTGGCACTTTTTTTTCAAATATGCAAACAGAGGTGTAATATTGCCGTTAAATAAACAAAAAGTTTTAAATATTTAACTCTAATGGCATCTTACAAAAAGGGTTATCTACTTTTATTCAGGAGTAGATTATTCAGCCTTGAAATCCGACAGCGTGTAGTTGCCATCCTCTTTCAAGTCAATGCTCGCCGACAGGGTAGGCATATCATCATAGGTCAATACAAGGCCTGTGGTGAATTTGACACCAGGGACGAAGCATACGCGCGGTTGGCCGTTGCCAAGGTCATAACTGATTTGCTCGCCCACCCAAATGGGTTGTTCTGCGTCAAGACCTCCCATGTCTGTAACGGTGTTTTGGGCAGAAGCGATCTCCACTCCGTTGGCATATAATTTGATCTGCTCTCCTTTCACCGAGTAACTCATTTGTTCGAGGATCTTCTGTTGCATCTGGAAAGGCTCGAAGGTTGCCACGATGCGTGCGCTGTCGTTGTCACTCCCGAACTGCATCTTGTAGAGTTGCTCCACATTCGTGCCAGTTCCCTCCATGACGCATGAAGTGAGCCAAAGACTGTTTGACTCGGCATCATAGAAAGCCTTTGGCTGTCGGCTGTTACGGATGTTGCTGAAAGTGGTGGAGGTAGCATTCTTGTTAACCATCACGCCATAACCTTCGGTTGAGACTCCACCATCGAGTTCACTGATGCCGAACACACAGACATTGTTTGCAGAGTCGTTCATGATTTCAAACGGATGGACTTTCTGCGCCGTAGCAAAAGCCTTTTCCACCTGTTCCGGCATCTTGTCAGCAACCGGTTCTTCGAGCACACCATTCACTTTCATCAAAGTTGTTCCATCATTGCAAGATGTGAACAATCCCAAGCCGCATGTTGCAAGGATGGCGGCATACACCCATAGATTCTTTCTGACCATATCGATAAATAACGTATTTGGAAAACGGCACAAAAGTACAAAATAAAAGCAGTCGAACCTCTTTTTATCAGTTAAATATTTCAACTTTTTCAGGTTGAAAGTGGATAAAGAAGTTAAGCCATATGATTTGGATATTGTCATCTTTATTCGCCGGATAATACATACAGGCAATCAGGAACGATGACCTTGGCATCGAAAAAAACAAAAACACAATAATTGCCTAAACCCTACGTTGTTTTTATACAAGATTGGGAAAATCTTTTTATCATACAGTTTTTTATAAACATACTTTTTAAAACATACTGATTTTTAAATCATATTTTTTTAACATACTATAAAATCACATTATGGCAAGAAACGTTCAACATTTAAGAGCAACACTTATCTCTCTCGCTGCCCTGCTCATATTGGCAGCATGTGAAAGTAAACCGTCTGCCGCACCCAAGGCAGAGATAGAAGAAACGCCCATTGAGACCAACTATTTCCCAGCCATCGACCGTTATCTGGTGAATGAAATCGGCAAGCATTATGCTCCGGGCGAGCACTGTGTTCCCATTCACAGCATCGTGACTGTTGATGAGCGGAATGGAGACGACATCCTTGTATGGGGCGACTTCTGGGTGTTCAACTACAATCAGGTGGGCGACACGCTGAAATGCGTTTCTGGCGGCAGCCATCCCGGACTGATGCACATCCGTCAGACAGAAAAGGGCTTTGAGGTGACCGGCTTTGACCAGGTGGAGGACGGCTCCAACAACTTGCCTTCAGCCAAGAAAATCTTCGGTGACAAGTATGATGCGTTCCACGCCATCAACAGCGATGCGGAAGCACGTGAGAAGTTGAGGGCCGAAGGGTTGGCCGTTTATGCCAAGAAGCACGACATCAGTGTCACCATGTATCAGGACTATGGCTGGCCAGCGAAGAAACTGCCATTCTCGGATATCCAATGAGAGCCAGAGGGGAACAGGGGCGGCGGCAGAACCGCCGCTTACGGAGAAGGGCAGCGGCCACTGCTTAGGAAGGGCAGCGGCTAAAAAGGCACTGCTTAGGAAGAAATGCGGCGGCTAAAAAGACACTACTTGGAATAAGTGCGGCGGCTTTTTTAGCCGCCGCATATGGTTAAGGAAGGGAAGGATCACCTGTAATATCTGTCGGCTATATTTCTGATGGCCAGGAGGTTTGGCACAGGTTTTCCTTCTTTATCTTTGGCAATGAAGAGGCTGAGATCATAGAAGTCGCAGAAAGCACATTGTTCTGGGTCATCGATAATATTGGCTAGGATCTCAGGCTGCACAGCCAACTGTGCGTTATCAGGATACAATTCCCGGTTGAGGATATAATTCCAAATCAGATTGGTAAGGTCCTTGATATAAGCAGTGGTATCTTCGAATAATTTCATTTCCAACAATACTTTTAGTTATACATAGTAGCGGTCGACAAAGCAATCCGTCTGTATTTAGATAGACGGACAAAATTCCAATTTGTTATAAAAGGATGTGATTATTAAAAATTTTTCACAATTGAGATTTAAACAAGGCGACAGAATGGTTGTCAGCAGAAATGTTACTTAGAGGAAGGAAAAGATTATTGCTCTTCCAATATCTGTTTGATTTCCTCGTCTGTTTTGGTCAATTTATCTTTGCAGATTTTTACCAGTTGTTGAGCCCTTTTCAACTGTTCAGTCAGGGAATCGATGTCCAGTTGGTCGTTTTCCATTTTCCTGACGATTTCCTCAAGTTCTTTAACGGCGGATTCGTAGTTGATTTTATCTGGCATATGAATGGGTTTTTATAGGGATAGATGATAGATGCTATAGAAGAAATAGATGCTATAGAATGGGATAGATGCTATAGAAGGGATAGAGGGGATAGAGGGAATAGATGATTTAGGAGGAGAGAAGGTCATGCCTTCTCTCCTTCATCATCTTGGAAAACGAAGGGATGCCGTCTCAAGTTTTCTACGAAGTCAGAGATTTTCTTCAGTTCTCTTGGGATTTTGATGCTTTGCGGGCAGTGAGGTTCGCATTGTCCGCATCCGATGCAGTGATCAGCCTGTCGCATTTTGGGAACGGCACGGTCGAGTCCGATGAGGTATTCCCTGCGTCTTTTCCGGTATTCCTCCTGGAGATTCTTCACTGGGATGCGCCCCTCGTTTTTACATTTGTTGTAATGGACGAAGATACCCGGGATGTCTATGCCATAGGGGCAAGGCATACAATACTTGCAGTCGTTGCACGGGATGTTCTCCACCCCCACGATTTCCTTTGCCACCCTGTAAAGGAACTGATTTTCCTCCTCTGTGAGGGGCTGTAGCGGGCAATATGAGAGCAGGTTGTCCTTGAGGTGCTCCATATATGTCATACCACTGAGTACGGTGAGTACCCCTTCGGGAGTACCTGCGTAGCGGAAGGCCCATGAAGCCACCGATTTCTCCGGGTCACGCTGTTTGAGTTTGGTGGCGATGAACTGCGGCATATTAGACAGTCTTCCGCCCAACAGTGGTTCCATGACCACAGCAGGGATGCCTCTTTTCTGCAATTCCGCGTACAGATAACTTGCATCGGTATTGTCAGGATTTATTTCATTGGCGAAGTTCCAGTCCAAGTAGTTGAGTTCTATCTGAACGAAGTCCCACTTATACTTGTCATGATGCTCGAGCAGATAGTCGAACACCTTGACATCACCATGATAAGAGAAGCCCAAGTTTCGGATGCGTCCTGCTGCACGCTCCTCCATGAGATAGTCGATCATCCCATTATTGATAAACCTGTCGTTGAGGCTTTCCATTCCCCCGCCTCCTATGGCATGCAGGAGGTAATAGTCGATATAGTCGACCTGAAGATATTTCATGGAGTCGTGATACATTTTGATGGATCCCTCCCTCGATTGTGTGGACGGGTCAAAATTGGACAATTTGGTGGCCACGAAATATTTATCGCGAGGATATTTGTGAAGTGCGATACCTGTAGACTCCTCAGAATGCCCCATGCAATAAGCCGGAGATGTGTCAAAATAATTCACACCATGCTCAATGGCATAGTCCACCAATTTGTTGACCATTTCCTGATCGATTTCAGGTTGTTCATTCTCCTTTTGTGGTTTGTTGGGCAGTCGCATCATGCCATAGCCCAGCAGTGACACTTTTTCCTTGGTAGAAGGGTTGACTCTATAGGTCATCTTCCCTGTAGGCGGTTCCACCTGATTGCGATAATCATCCTCTGCTGAGCCAGGGACACCCGACTTACCGCAGCCCACCAAGGCAGCAGAAGTGGCGACGGCTCCGCCTCCGAAAAGTTTCAGAAATTGGCGTCTTGATATATTTTTTTTCATTTTTTCTTAGGAATTATGGGAGTTTTGTAAAATATGAGAGTGACGGGGAGAGGGCTAAATCGATTTGTGGACCTCATGTCCCTCCACATAGATAGCAGACAACGGGCGTGCCGGACACAGATTTTCACAGGCACCGCATCCGATGCACCTGCTCTCATTGACAGCCGGAACGAATGGTGTATCATCGTCCTCCTCATTCAACGGCACCATCTCTATGGCCCCTGCCGGGCAATGTCGGGCACAGTTTCCGCACTCGACGCCATCTGTCACAGCCACACAATTTTTCTTGATCCACACGGCGTGTCCGATTTGTATGGCCGCCTTCTCCTCCCCTCTGATAGGTTGGATAGCACCTGTGGGACACACCTCTGAGCATCGTGTACACTCAGGTCTGCAATATCCTCTCTCATAAGACATGACTGGCTGCATGAGTGTCATCAATCCCTCCGAAGGTCTGAGCACGCCATTGGGGCATTCAGAGACACACAATTGGCATCCAGTACACCGTTTTGCCATATTATTGGCACTTAAAGCCCCTGGAGGCAGCAGTTTGGTCTGCCTTTGCGGAGCCACCTTATCCTCGATGACCGCCAGTCCTCCATCCACTTTCTTTTTCTCCTCAGCGATAGCAGTAGCAGCAATCAGCGAAGTAGCCAGCAAGAAGGAGCGCTTGCTCTTGTCCACATCCTTGCTTTCCTCCTGCACCGACTTTGCCGTAGCGCGGTGGCCGTAACTCAAGGCACCGAACTTGCATTTCCCGATGCAGTTGCCACATGCAATGCACCTGCTGTAATCCACCTTATGCTCCTTGTAATCGATGCAAGCCGCCTTGCAGTTTTTGCTGCAAAGGGAGCAATCGCGGCATTTTTCCTCATCGAAATGGATTTTGAGCCAAGAGAATCGGGCGAAGAAACCCAGAACCGTTCCCACAGGGCAGATGGTATTGCAATAAGTGCGGCCGTTGCGCCATGCCAACACGCCCACGATAAGCAGCGTAGCCAAAGCGATGACCAGGGTAGAGACCCCCTTCACCCACACATCCGTGGAGTAGAACATATAACTGTCAGCACTCTCCGCAATGCCAGCCAGCACATTGTTGCCCAGTTTCCACAACGGCTGCAGCACATGTGTGGCGATTCGTCCGAACGCGCTGTAAGGTGCCAGCAGAGCCACCAGCGACCCCAATCCAGCCACGAAAGCCACCACCATGACAGCCAGCATGGTATATCTCAGCCAAGAGACAGCCTTTGAATAAGAATACTTGTTGCGTTTCCTGTTGAGTCTGGCGATGAGATCCTGCATGACCCCCAGCGGGCAGATGACGGAGCAATAGAGCCGTCCGAAGATGAGCGTAAGGATGAGCAAAGCCGCCACGATGACAAAATTAAGCGCCAAGAGTGCCGGCAAGAACTGTACTTTCGCCATCCAGCCCAGCCAATGATGCAGGCTTCCTGTAAAGTCAAGGAACAGCAATGTGATGCCCACAAACATCACCGTCGCCAGTATCTGTCTAATTCTTTTCAACATTTTGATTGTGTTTAGGTATGAAATAAACTATATAACATAGAGAAGAATAGCGATAATTGCACATTTGATGAGCAAAGATACTCATTTTTGGGAAAAAAACTTTAATATCGACACAGAAAATATAACATTATTTAAAAAGATATGCCTTTTTTTGCAAGAATGCGGGATTTCGCTACCTTTGCATGTGCTTGTGAGAGCCCTTCCACAGGCTGCAGATTAGAAATGTATGGAATGAGATACCGGATATTTCCCTTTTTATTGCTGACAGTTGTCCTGATGTGCAGTTGCCGTCACCACCCGACGATGCGTGAGATGGGCATAGTGCTCGACACGCTGAAAGCCTCTGGCGGTATAGCCCTGACGGACTCCGCTGCCAGTCCCCGGTGCACAGCCGACATCGAACTGATCACACTTTCCAACGAGGAATATGCCCCTTTGTGCGACAGTCTGCTCCGCAGCGGCATCCTCTCTCCCGAATATCTCTCGCTGACCGAGCGCCACATTCCCCCACGAGAAGCCGTCGACTCTTTCATCAAGCGTTATTGCAGCGACTACAGGACATTCTATTCCGGTCTGTTCACTGACGAGTGTGACACCGCCGCGGCAACCATCGGTTTCAAGTTGCGCACCAACATCAGCGAAGGCCGCGACAGCACCTTGATGTACCGAGCGCACATCACCAACCGCCAGGGAGCCGTGACGACAGAATACACGGTATGCCAGAACCTCGACCTGCCGAGAAAGCGCATCTTGCGTCTGGAAGACGTTTTTGTGCCCGGCTACGAGAAAGGTCTGACCGAAGCCATCACTGCCCAACTGATGAGGCAATCCTCCAACAAAAGTCTGGCAGAGTTGCATGAAGCCGGCTTCTTCAATGGCATTGAGGCCTACCCCACCAGCAATTTCCTGTTGGACAACCATACCATCACTTTCGTCTATGTGGCAGGAGAGATAGCCGACCGTGACAAAGGAGAGATACAAGTAGAGGTGAAATTATCCAACGTCAAACAACTGCTGAAGCGATGAACGAGATACTGAGACTCTTTCCCGACCTGTCTCCACGGCAGATCAGCCAGTTGGAAGCCCTCGAGGGACTCTATACGGACTGGAACCAGAAGATCAATGTCATTTCCCGCAAGGACATTTACCATCTCTACCAGCACCATGTCCTCCACTCCCTCTCCATCGCCCATTATGTCCATCCGACCCCCGGCACCGAGGTGCTCGACTTCGGGACAGGCGGTGGATTTCCCGGCATTCCCCTTGCCATCGTATGGCCTGAGGTCAAGTTTCATCTCATCGACGGCACCGGCAAGAAAATCCGCGTGGCCACCGACATCGCCCAATCAATCGGTTTGGAGAATGTGCGTGCCACCCATATCCGTGGTGAGGAAGAGCGCGGGCGCTACGACTTTGTGGTCAGCCGTGCCGTGATGCCCCTCCCCGACCTTGTCCGCATCGTGCGCAAGAACATCTCCCCTCGCCAGCGCAACGCCATTGCCAACGGCATCCTATGCCTGAAGGGCGGAGACATCAGTCAAGAGACATCTCCATTCCACCGCATCGCCGAGACCTATGACCTGCATGAATGGGCCGGTGACAGTTGGTTTGAAGGAAAATATATGATATACCTACCGATATGATAAGAATCGAGCGATTTGTGTGCAACATGCTGCAGGAGAACTGCTATGTGGTGAGTGATGACAGCAAGGAATGTGTCATCATCGACTGTGGCGCATGGTATGAGGAAGAGCGCAAAGCCGTGAAGGACTACATCCTCCGCAACGACCTCACCCCCATCCACCTGCTCTGTACCCACGGACATGTTGACCACAACTTTGGAATCGACACCATCCATGACGCCTACGGGCTCTGTCCCGAAATACATGAGCAAGATGCCGATTTATTGAATCATCTCTCCGATCAGGCTGTCCAGTTCACCGGATACCGTCTCAGCAACACCTACCCTGCTGCGGGTAACTACCTGAGCGACGGAGACGAGATTGCCTTTGGCAGCCATACCCTCCATGTCATCCACACCCCCGGCCACTCCCGTGGCTCTGTGTGTTTCCATATCGCCGACGAGCACACTCTGTTCAGTGGCGATACCCTTTTCCGTCAGTCCATCGGGCGCACCGACTTCGAAGGCGGCAGCATGATGCAGATCATCCAAAGCCTCCGACTTCTGGCTCAGTTGCCCGACGAGACCATCATCCTCTCCGGACATGGTCCTCAGAGTACGATGGGCGATGAACTGCGAATGAATCCATTCCTCGACCGATGACGGAGAAGATCATACTCGGCATCGACCCCGGAACGTCCGTGATGGGCTATGGGGTTATCCGCGTGGCAGGTCAACATGCCACGATGGAGGTGTCGGGAGTCATCGACCTGCGCAAGATGAGCGACCCCTATCTGAAACTGGGTCATATCTTCGAGCGTGTGACAGGCATCATCGATGCCTATCTCCCCGATGAGTTAGCCATCGAATCACCCTTCTACGGGAAGAACGTGCAGTCGATGCTGAAACTCGGACGTGCACAAGGCGTAGCCATCGCCGCAGCCATCCAGCGCGACATACCCATCCATGAGTATGCCCCGCTGAAGATCAAGATGGCGATTACCGGCAACGGCAGCGCCTCCAAAGAGCAAGTCGCCGGCATGCTCCGTCGCCTGCTCAACATCCCTGAGGGCGAGATGCCCCACTTCTTAGACGCCACCGATGCCCTGGGCGCCGCCTACTGCCATTACCTGCAGATGAACCGGCCGGAATCTCAGGCGCATTTCCGCGGATGGAAAGACTTTGTGAACAGAAACCAGCAACGCATATGCAAGCCACCATCAGAATCACCGACGGTGTAGCCCGCATGCCCAAATGGCGCATGGCAGAGCCTGTCACCTTCGAGGCCCTCGACGGCGAGCATATCGCCATCGTAGGACCCAACGGCGGTGGCAAGTCGATGCTGGCCGACATCCTCATCGGACGTCATCCTCTGCTGATGCGCGATCCTGCCTACGACTTCCGTCCCAGTACGCGTCCTCTGGCAGCCGACAACATCAGATACATCACCTTCCGTGACTGCTACGGAGGCGATAACGACACCACCTACTATCTGCAGCAGCGGTGGAACCAGCACGACATCGACGAGACGACCCCCACTGCAGGCCAACTGCTGGAGGAAGCCTATTTACTGTCGGGCACCGACACTCCGGAGCGGAGGTCCATGCAAGAACATCTCTACGGACTGTTCGGCCTTGCTCCCCTACTGGACAAATACATCATCCTGCTCTCGAGCGGAGAACTGAGGAAGTTCCAGTTGGCCAAGGCGCTGTTTTCACAACCGCGCATCCTGATCATGGACAATCCCTTCATCGGTCTTGACGCGCCGACACGGGCCTTGCTCACCGAGTTGCTCGGTCAGTTAGCCAGCGAATATGCCATACAACTGATTCTGCTGCTCTCCAAGACCGACGACATCCCACCCGTTGTGACCCATGTGGTGGAAGTGCGTGACATGGTAGTGGGCGCGAAACTGACCCGTGAGGAATACCTTTCACTCCGTGCACACCGGCCCAGCCATGTGCTCACCCAAGAGCAGGAAACCGCCATTGTCAGTCTGCCCTACTCCAGTCAGGAATACCACACAGAAGAGGTGGTGCGTCTACGGAACGTGAGCATCCGCTATGGCAGCCGTACGATATTGAAAGACCTCAACTGGACGGTGTGCAACGGAGAGCGTTGGTCGCTGAGCGGGCGAAACGGAAGCGGGAAATCGACACTGCTGAGTCTGGTGTGCGCAGACAATCCCCAGGGCTATGCCTGCGACATCACCCTCTTCGACCGTCCCCGTGGCAGTGGCGAGACGATCTGGGACATCAAGCGCCACATCGGCTATGTGTCTCCAGAGATGCACCGCGCCTACAACAAGGACCTGCCAGCGGTGCGCATCGTAGCCAGCGGTCTGAAAGACTCCGTAGGTCTCTACGTGCGCCCTACCGACGAGGAGTATGCCACCTGCCACTGGTGGATGGACATTTTCGGCATTGGGCATCTGGCCGACCGCACCTTTCTGAGTCTCTCCAGCGGGGAGCAGCGACTGGTGCTTCTGGCCCGCGCTTTTGTCAAGGATCCCGAGTTGCTGATACTCGACGAGCCACTTCACGGACTCGACGACCGCAACCGCCAGTTGGTGAAAGACATCATTGAGGCTTTTTGCCGCCGACGCAACAAGACGCTGATTATGGTGACTCACTATGAGGAAGAGTTGCCACCTTGTATCAATTTAAAATTGAAAATTGAAAATTGAAAATTGAAGATTGAAGATTGAAGATTAAGATAAGAACATAAACAATCATTATGATGAAACGTATACTCTTTATTATTTCGATGCTGGCAGTGGTAGCCGGCGCATCAGCCCAAGAGGCGTACAATGAAGCCATCAGGATGGCCAAAGCCATTGCTGACGACACTTCACGCTCACTGGATGAGCGGCGTATTGCCACCTTCAAAAAAGATGCCCTCTACTATCTGGGTTCCCAATCCTACAAGTTGACCCCTGACAGTTCAGCCACGATGCTCGACTATCAGGCGCTGGCTCTGTTTCAGTTTATCAATCTGTTTCAAGGAAGTCTGTCCATGGCATCAAAGAAGAACCGCAGTGCCATCATCGACCTTTTCAAGAGTGTGAGTCTGGCCCATCCCCGCTTCCACGACCCTAACAAGGAGTATGTGATGGCCTACATCACCACCGAAGGGTTCCTGACCAAGTTCTCGCTTGACACCGACTGGGTGGCCGCATACAACGACATCAAAAAAAGGTTGTCGAGATAAAAACATCAAGCGCCCTCTGGAGGGCGCTTGATGTTTTTTTTCAATGGAGTAATATGTTGACGATCCCCATGATATCCGCAACGGTTATTTTATTGTCGAAGTTGATATCAGCATTGCGAAACGAGAATCTTTCCACATTACTTTTTTGCACATAATTGACAGTGAGCATGACATCAGTCACTGTCACTTGTCCATCACCATTGGCATCTCCCAGCAAGAATTCCTCAACATAAGGAATGTATGCCGTGAATTTTTGCAAGGTGTAGTTTCCTCTGCAGTCATAGTCATAGTTACCATTCTCATCAGCACGGACATACTCCGAGAGATAGGTCTTTGTGGCCGCTCCCCGACTGAGGTCATATCTGTGATAGATGATGGTTTTGTCATCACCCAATCCTGCTGCATGGAATACCGTGCCCTCATCAGCGTCGATGTCTCCTGCTATGCCATTGTTTTGTCCCAAGCCATACCCCTCGACTAATTGAAGCAATCTGACCCCAGGATGTCCAGACTTGAGATTGGCCCACAGCACTTTCTCTGAATCCACATACATTTTGTCTTGTCTGAAGGCCGTCGCAAAGGTATAAGTGCCACTTGTCCAATAGGACCACCTGCCTGTGGAAGTGGCTGTTTGCCAAAGATCCGTTCCGAGTGTGGCGGCTGCATCTGCGGCTGTTATGGTGCTGAAGTCAGGAGAGTCATACTTTATTACATAGGGTTGTTCGACCGTCATTGATATGGTATTGTCGGAATAGCCGTTCTCAGAAGCGGTGAGATAAAGCGTGCCCGGCTTGGTGAAAGTGAACGCAGGCTCACCGTCATTAGACATGCTGATATTGTCAATCTTGGCATTGGAATTATTTCTTCCGAGACTGATGAACATGCCATGAATGCCCATTTGTACATTGGTTTCGCTGACAGTATAGTTGCCTGTGGCCAATGTCGCAGAACCAGAATAGATGGTATAACTCACTTCTCTTGTTGTCTTATTAACAACGACTTTGAAATGACACCAAGCATTATCAGACAATGTGAAAGAGTTATTGTCACCTTCCACTGTGTAGGTAGTTCCTTTATTGGCACCACCATTGATGCGGAAGACATAATCTGTATTGTTGAGCCATTCCCACCAAGTTTTGGAAACATCCGGCACATTTCCACCATAAAGAAGCAATGTATTGTTAGCGTAATTGCCTTGAGCCGGATGGAATGCCACATCAAACTCCGTACGATAAACGTCGTCCACATTGGCAGAGAAGGACGTGTATGCATATCTTGAGCCAGAGCCACCTCCCTGTGCGAGATTCAGGTAATTGCCATGAGTGTCATCACTGGCTATAGAATTAGACGTGTTGTTTGTCCATCCTGTCACCTCCATGTCACCCTCATAGTCGTGATTGTATCTGAGCGTCTCGAATTGATCGGGATCCAGATTGGTAGTATTGCCGTCGGCATCGGTGAAATAACCCGAAAGCGTTGTCTTGTCACTTTTTGCCCTCATACCCACCTTTGGCATATAATAAGGTCCCGACTCAACTGGGTAACCCTCCATTTCTGTCTGCACCATGTCGATGACAGCCAGTTCGGGAGCCACCGTTGGGCTGGCACCATCCATCTTCAGCATGAGTATGCCATCCTCGATGACGAGTTGTGGATTTCTCGACTCGTCAATACCCTCCAGGATGATATCATCAAGGCTGCATCCCTCAGCCAGTTCGCCAATCTGTCCAAGAGGATAAGCCAACTCAGTCGGTGTGGAGGGGGAATTGAACCAGAATCTCGGAGCAAGATATTCAGGACCAAAGTTGACCCATGCGTCATCCGTCTTTTTCTCAATATTCAGAACGCCTACAATCAGTTGGTCATTGTCTCCCACGTTATTTCCACTGATGTCGAAGACCACCTTTGAACCGAAACCCAAATTGAGTTCATTGACAGTGACGGAAGAAACATTTGATGTGGCCCCTCCGATATTGATGGATGCTCCATATTCTGCACTGATGGTGCTGAATGTTCCCCCTGAGGAGTTGAGAAAGGTTAATCTGTTGAGCCACAGCGGACTGTTGGACAATGTGCCATTGAAAGTCAGGGCACCCTGCCACACCTCTGTTGGACCTGTATAAGTATGCGTATTATCCGACAGGATCAGTTGTCCCCAACCCTGTTTGGTCAGGCGCATATCCCCTGTGAGTGCGGCTCCATTGATGGTGTGCTGGTAGGTGGTCGTTGTGATATTGTTGTTGTTGTCATTACCCTTCACCCATGCCGGAGCATTGACGGTGAGGATTTTGGGCTGTGCCCCTTCTCCGACATTGACAGTCATATTGGCATATCCTGTCATGAGCAGGTGCTGTCCGTTGTTGGCAGTAGTGATGGTTGCCCCATTGCCAATCGAGGTGCGTCCTTCGATGGTCAATGGTGGAGGAGCCACAGTGATACCCTCCATTTCACCGAGGAAGAAACTGAGATGCGGCGGTTGATTGTAAGCCATCATCTGCCAGGCCATGGCCTGACGATACTGATGGTCATGCCAAAGGGTATAGAGGTCATAGTCGGTCGACAAGCCTGTGGTATAGACCCTCAGGTTGCCACCACATCTGAGAATCAACTCCTCCCTCCAATCACCGATGATATCACCCTGAAAACAAGGATTGTTTTTTGAGTCATTGTTCATGTTGCACCCATCAGACGTAAACAGTCTTCCTAATCCTGGTTTATCCACCTTCGCATCTCTTGCCGTTCCCGGACTGTTGAGGATTTCCGAGCAAAGGTCACCATCCCAATAGATGCGGAAATTGAGGTCGCTCCATGGTATATAGGAATCACCGGCAAGAGCCTCGACAAACTGGTCAGTGACACTGCTGAATATTCCGGAAGAGACCGACCGACCTAAAGAACCAGGATAAGAATTGGAGAAATTACCGATGAGTGCCCTTCCATCATCTTTTGCCGCTGTTGTCCTAAGATAAAACTGACTGGTCGTGGCATTGCGGTAGTTCATACCCGGCTTATCTTCATTGCATCCAAAAAATTCCAATCCCTTTCTGTATGGGTCAAAATCTCCTACATGCTGGGCATCACCATGACCGAGTCCTGTGGTGGAGAGGCCCTTACCTGTATCATCAATAACCATGGAACCATATACGATTTCGTCGCGTCCGTCCTCATCCACATCGGCGATGACGAAGTTGTGGTAACCCTGTCCATACCATGGACTACCCGACGTATTGTTGTTCCATGTCCATCGTGTACTCCAAGTATGGTCGCGGTTCAAGTCCAAAGCCATCATTTTATGTCGGGCATATATACCTCTCGCCAAGAATAGACTTGCTTTCTGTCCGTCAAGGAAGGGTGCACCAAAGAAATACTTTGAGGACCTATGGCCGTAACCCTCCGGTTCCCCTTTACTGTCAAGTCCCCAGGCATCTGCGCTCTCCCGGGTCAGAGGATAATCCATTTTTTGCCATAGAGCACCAGTATTTCCATCAAGATAAAGCAAGTATTCTTTTCCCGTTCGTGTCCATGCAAAGTTGGCATCAGTATGAGAGGTCATCTCATTTCGTGTATTCACATTCATGTCGCCAATGGTGTATAACACCGTCTTGCCATCACCGCCATAAACAATCATGTTATCGGCACCTCTGAGTACCACTTCTGCCTTGCCATCCTCATCCCAGTCGTATGCAATGATGTTGATTTCTGTTGAATTCTGACTGACCATATTCGGTCCGCAGTCGATGCGCCATAACAGAGAATCTTTTCCCGTATGCCAATCGACATCGTAAGCATCCAACACCACAAACTCTGTGGTGTTTTCGATTGGATAAATGTTGGCTGCATCGTAGGTATTGAGCCGTTTGACGATGATTTCCATATCGCCATCACCATCCAAATCGGCCACCTCTGCATCATTGGGCTCATAGTGATCTGTCACATCATTACCATTTCGGTCATAAACCTTTTTCAAAGGGATATCGATGTATCCCGTAGGACATCTCTCTACCAATTTATAGACATACTGCTTCCATGGGCTTATAGTGTCGCATTTTTCCTGTTCCACCCCATTGACCACTGCTGCCACTTGGTATTTTACATAAGGAGTCGCCAAGGCAGTATTGTCATCATAACTTGATTTCGTCAATCCAGATGCGATGAGTACGCTATCTCTATAGAGATTGTAAGTGACTCCATAGTATTCCTCAGCAAATCGTCTCCAACTGACGAAATTGGACTTAGAGTTATCGGTCGAGCCAGTTGGAACTGCCACAAGTCCACGACTGAGTTTATCCGTGAACCGTTGCGCATGTGCACTTGTGAAGGTCAATGCTGCGAGAAACAGCATAAAACAATATTTCTTCATGTTAGATTCTTGTTTATCATAATTAGGAAAAGACTGTCCACGACTTGAGACAGCCTTCCCCAACCTGTTATTATTCTATTCTTCCCAGAGATTTGACTGCTGCGGCATGTTATCATCCTCTCCATCGAAGAAGCCCTCTCCAGCATTGATTTCCCCTCCTGGCTGTGTCACTTTGTTGGTATTGCTCAGCCCTATTGTCTCCTGTTGCAAGCAACCGTCAGCCAGGCGAAGGACATTTACCTCCGCCATGGGCTTGACATAATAATGATGGTATTTCATTTGATTGTAGTTTGTGGTCTTTTTATACTATTTCCTTTTTCGCTGAGGACATATTATTTCACAGTAACGAGACGTCCACCGATGATGTAAAGTCCACGTGGCAGTCCTCTCAGGTCTTGAGCATTCCGTCTCACCACCTGTCCAGCGAGGTTGAACACATCCACCGGTTTTTGCTCAGCAACTGCTGTTATGATGGCATTGGTGCCATTATCATCGAATCTGACTGCGAGAGATTTCCCAGCGGAAGTTCCCGGCAACTTGAAGTACGCACGGTAACCCTTCATGTTCATAGTCATGCCATTGGTGCTCACCTGGCTGATTTTGCCCTCCGGGTTGTCTTCATCCGTTGAACTGGTGAAGAAATAGTCAGTCAGGTAGAACGGTTTGTTCGGCTGATTGATGTATGACCCTATGAACTGGAGTCCATTGTCCAGTGTCTGAGTCGGGTTCTCCAACGGATTGCTGCTGAGGTTGAAGAAGAGGTATGGAGAAGCCATGCTGACATTCTTGACAAGAACAGGTTGATTGGCATTGATAGCAGCCGTCTGCGTATCGAAATAGAGAGTGTGGCTGTCACTGCTTTGCAGGTTGGCCACCACGGCAGCCGGCCCGAAGATTGCTGCAATATTATCATGCTCCACACTGAAGGGCAGAACGAGTGAAGCCCATGTATTTGTGGAGTTGAGTCCTGTTCGATAGATGACGGCATTGGCATTGGTCACTCTCTCCGGCAGTGTGGTGCACAATTCGTCGTGTATCATTACAGGGACATAGACACCTAGTTCGGCCAACGTGTTGTTGGATCCGGTTGCGATGGTGCATGAGCCATCTTCATTGGCGTTGACCCATGCCGTTCCATGCTTGTCAGCATTGCCCCAACTTTCATCAAAATCGTAGTAGATGAATGTTTTCTCATTCCCTACATTCACCACATGGAAGGTAGATCCATTGGAGGTATCATTCCGTCCGATACCAAAACTTTCGACGACGGCAGCCGTACGGTTTCCACCACCGTTGTTCTCCATGTAAACAATCTTAGGCTCATTGTCCGGTGAGAGCCAGAACTGTGGGTCATTGCTCACTGTGGCATAGTACATTTGATAACTTTCTCCGTAGGTAGCATTCCCCCTGCTCCAGTTAGCCCACCGTGTAGTAGTTGCCGTGGTATTCCACTTGCTGCCCAAAAGTGTAGCGATGTTAGAGCCATTGATTTCGCTGAATTTCTTGTGGTAATAGCGATAATATGGCAATTCGACCTCGTATGTGGCTGTCGAGGATCGATAGCCGTTGAGAGAAGCGGTCAGTTCGAGTGTACCTGGCTCGGTGAACCTGAACTCTGTAGGGTTCGACGCACCGGATACAACAGAGATGTTGTCGAACAACAGTTTGGGCCGGTATCTTCCACCGAGGAAATTGATCTTGGTGATGATGGTATTTCCATCTGTGATGCTGCGTGTTCCCGTAGCGATGGTGCTGTTGTATTGTTTGTTAATAATGGTATAAGAAGCAGTAGGAGTGCTGCCTAAATTGACCTCAATCTTATAGTGGCACCATGCCCCAGAAGGAATGTTTGCAGTGCTGCTTCCGTTGATTGTGTAATTGGTGGAACTGGCACCCTGATTGATCATGCTGAACAAATAACCATCTTTGGTAATATCATAGGTGTTATTGTTTATCACGGAACCACCGGCCAGGACGGTCAACTGTGTATAATGATCGTTATTGTTGCCTGGGGTGATGGCAGCATCAAACTCAATAGTATATACAGAGGCTGTAGAAGGAATCGTTAATTTGGGCAGTTCAAGAACTGCATTTCGATCATTTTCATTGGTTGTGATATTGTATTCTACATATCCAGACGCATGATGATGAAGATAATCACCTGCATTGGGGCTTGACCACCCATTGATGCCACTGTCATAGGTGTCCTCATAAAGTATGGTTTGGCTCACCTTGCCGAATGTGGTGGTTTCCCCATTGAGATTGGTGAATGTTCCGGAGAGTTCAGGAATGGCTCCTGTGGCCGTTTCCTCGGTTTTCAATCCCACCACAGGCAACCAATAATCCTCTGGATTGGCAGACGGATAGACATCCCCCACCCCGTCGTATCTCTCCATGCGCAGGAAAGAGATTTCAGGCAACTCCAATTCCACCGACTTGTCCACTTTCAGATAGATGGTTCCACCATCCCAGAAAACAGAGAGGTAGTCAGGATTCATGACGCTTTGGTCGCAGTCTACATCAATATTCAGCGTCTCACCACTTGTGATATCCCTTCCAGAGTCGGACTTCACCGAGCCCGCATGCCCGATGGCATAGGTACCTTCATCCAGTTCGTTGGTAAGGCTGACATAGAACACCGGCATGATGTACTTCGGTCCGAATTGTTTCCACGTCCTGTCACTGTATTTCGACTCATCAATGACAAGGTCAGACAAAGCCAGCCAGTCGCGTTCTTCAGAGTTCTTCACATCGAACACCACCTTTGATCCGTATCCAAGTGTCAGTTCGGAGATATTGACTGAACTAAAGTTACCTGCTGATGCCCCACCAATATTCAGCGAGGCACCGTATTCCATACTGACACCAGAAGAGAAGGTGCCCTGTGAAGTATTGAGTGCAGTATGCCGATGCATGAACACCTTACTGTGCTCCATGGTGCCATTAAATTGCAAAGTACCGGCCCACACCTCTGTTGGTCCTGTGTACGATTCGTTGACAGGAGGCAGGACAAGAGTGCCGTCACCCTGTTTCACCAGCCGCATATCTCCAGTGAATCCCGATCCTGTAATGGTATGAGTGTAATAAGTATATGAGATATTGTCGTTGTCGTCATTCCCCTGTACATGACTTGGCGCATTATCAGTGAAAATGTAGGGTGCAGCGTTGTCACTCACAGAGATGCTCATGTCTGCCTGCTCACATGCCATGACATGCAAGTCATTATGTTGGGCATTGATTGACGAAGTGATGATGGTGCGCCCAGTATTGGTAAGTGGCGGCGGTGCGAGGGTGAATCCCTCCATTTCTCCGAGGAAGAAACTCAGGTGAGGCGGTTGATTGTAAGCCATCATCTGCCACACCATGGCCTGCCGATATTGATGGTCGTGCCAGAGGGTGTAGAGGTCATATTCGGTGTCGCTGGTAGATGTATATACCCGCAAGTCCGAGCCGCACCTGAGCACCAACTCCTCTCTCCAGTCACCGATGATGTCACCCTGGAAACACGGATTGTTTTTTGATGCATTGTTCATGTTGCAGTCCGATGAAAGGAAAATTCTCCCGACGCCAGGTTTAAATACCATAGCCTCTCTTTCAGTGCCCGGACTGTCGAGTATTTCAGACAGCAAGTCACCATCCCAGTAGATGCGGAAATTTAGATCGTCCCACACGATGTAGTTGTCACCTTCAAGTCCAGGAATCTCATTGTCTGTGACACTACTGAATATATTTGAAGACACCGACCTTCCTAAAGATCCTGGATAGGAGTTGGAGAAGTTGGCCATGATTCCTCTTCCGTCATCAGAATTAGCCACCACCCTGCGGTAGTATTCAGAAGTTGTCGCATTGCGGTAGTTCATGCCCGGATTATCCTCATTACACCCGAAGAACTCCAGTCCCTTGCGATAGGGATCGAAATCGCTCACATGCTGTGCATCTCCGTGGCCCAAGCCAGTGGTGGAGAGTCCATTTCCTGTATCGTCGATGACCATAGAGCCATATACAATCTCATCACGTCCGTCCTCATCGACATCAGCGATGAGGAAGTTGTGGTATCCCTGTCCATACCAAGGACTTCCCATGGTATTGTTGTTCCATGTCCACCGGGTACCCCAAGTGTGGTTTGTTCTGTCCAAATTCATGGCCATCATTTTATGCCTGCCATAAATGCCACGTGCCAAGAAAAGGCTTGCATTTTGTCCATTGAGGAATGGAGCGCCAAAGAAATATTTGGATGACCGATGTCCGTATCCTTCTGGTTGTCCTTTGCTATCGAGTCCCCATGCATCAGCACTTTCCCGTGTCAGGGGATAATCAATCTTTTGATACAAGGCACCAGTGTTTCCATCCATATAGATTAAATATTCATTTCCTGTACGTGTCCAAGCACGGTCAGCAATTGTATGAGAGTCTATCTCATTGCGTGTGTTGACATTCATATCCCCAATGTTATACAAAGGAGTTTGGCCATCACTACCATATACGATCATGTTGTCAGCGCCACGAAGCACTACTTCCGCGCTGCCGTCTTCATCCCAGTCGTAAGCGATGATATTGATTTCCGTGGAGTTGAGGCTCACCATGTTCGGTCCGCAGTCGATACGCCACATCAGGGTTGCTTTTCCTGTCTGCCAGTCGACATCGTATGCGTCCAGCATCACGAACTCCGTCGTGTTGGAAACAGGATAGATATTGGCGGCATCTACCGTGTTCAGGCGCTTGATGATGATTTCCAAGTCACCATCACCGTTAAGGTCGGCCATCTCTGCATCATTGGGAATATAATGATCGGTCACGATTTTCTTGTTCCGGTCAAAGACATCTGTCAATTTGATGTCAAGGTATTGCTTCTCCCATCTTCCGACCTTATTATTATTTTCTGCCTGCTCAACACCTCTGACAACAGGTCTGACTTCGTATTTGCTGTCTTTGTTTCCACCAGTGTCAACGAAATGCGTAGCCTTGAGGTTAACAGCCACCTGTATATCATCCCTATACACATTGTAGGTGACATCATAATACTCCTCAGCCTGCCGTCTCCAACTGACGAAATTTCCTGTACTTCCTGATAAAGATACGAGTCCTCTGTCGAGTGCATCAGTGAACCTTTGAGCATAAAGAGAAGTGTTTACCAGCAAGAATGCCAGTAAAAAGACGTAAAATCTTTTCATGTTAGGTTTGGTTTATGATCGTTATTTTGTTTGTTTGGTTACAAAGGTAATTAAAGAAATCATCAAAATGCAAGAAAAGCACATAAAAAAAACACATCAGCAGCAAAGTTTTGTTCTTTGGTGCTGATGTGTAATCGTTTAGGTGATATTAACCTTCTTTTTGGTGGGTGCTGATGGATTCGAACCACCGAAGTCGAAAGACAGCAGATTTACAGTCTGCCCCATTTGGCCACTCTGGAAAACACCCATCGTTTGTGGACGTTGGCGGATTCGAACCGTCGACCCTCTGTCTGTCAGACAGATACTCTAAACCAGCTGAGCTAAACGTCCTTTTTAAATCGGATGCAAAGGTAAGGTATTTTTCTGAAACGAGCAAATTTTTGATGTATTTTTTGAAAAGTATTTTATGGGGAGGGTGGAAGGGGATAGATGCTATAGAGAGGATAGAGGATATAGAAGGGATAGAGGGGATAGAAGGGATAGATGCTATAGAGGGGATGGAGGATATAGAGGGGATAGAGGATATGGAATAGGGATTATTAGAAGGGGTAGCCGATGGCGAAGTGGATGCTGTTGCCGTCGCCGAGGGAGGGGATGTTGAAATATCCCGAGCGGCCTGTATCATAGGGAGCATGGAGGGCGATACCCCAATCGAGTCGTACGACGAAGAAATCCAAATTGTAGCGCAGTCCTATGCCTGTGCCGAGTGCTATCTGATCGGGAAGATTGGAGAGTTTGAATTTTGTGCTTTCCTCATACTCATTGTCCCCCATCATCCATACGTTGCCTGCATCGAGGAATATCGCTCCATAGAGATTTCCGAACAGACGTGGTCTGTACTCCAGATTGGCCTGTAGTTTGAAATCACCGATTTGTTCCACGAATCTCCATCGCTTGACAGACGAGCGGAAATTGCCCGGTCCGATGCTACGCACGGTGAACGCCCTGATGCTGTTGGCCCCTCCCACCCAGAAGTTTTCTGTGTAGGGGATGTAAGAGGAGTTGCCATAAGCCCATGCATAACCTGCGCTCAGATGTCCGACCAGTTGTGAGTATTCGTCCAGGCGCCACGTCTTTGTGAAATCAGTCTCCACTTTTAGGAACTGTGCATAAGGATTTTTAAACAATTTTTTGTCCTTCTCGTTCCAGTTATTTCCAAAGGCAGAATATCCCAGTGAGAGCAAATTGGCCGACTCGCTCACCGATGTCTGCCAGAAGATAGGATTTCTTTTGGTGGACGGACTGGTATAGGTGAGCGTATATTTCATTTTAGGGATGAAGAGGTCGGACATGGTAGCCATCAGATAAGGGTGGTCGCTGAGGAGTTCGTTGAATTTCTCCGTACCATTCTTGAGATAATTGTATTCCACCGAGAGCGGAGTGAACTGATGCGTCCAGTTGGGACCGAACTGGTATCTATAAGTCAGTTCGCCCGATACGATATGCCTTTTGAAGAACCCCGACCTGTTGACGATGTTGCTGGAAGCCTTCACCGTGGTTGTAGGTGTATATTGGAAACGTCGACGTCGACGCTGTCCTTGCCTCTGCCTTCTTCTGTCATTGATATTCCATGGCAGCACAAGTCTTGGGAAGTCGATAGATGCATCCCCTCCATACTCATAAGAATTGATTTCAGACGAACTATCATCAAAGGCGTGCCCTGTCTGCCATTCATACGACCCATGGAGATTGATATTGAGGTTCTCCCCACCCCTGAAAGCATTTCTTTTGGTGAAGCCCACAATCAGTTGGGGTCCCAGGAATCCCGTTGTCTTTCCCTTGAGGTTGGTCTCGACATAGAAGTCGTAGGGTTTATCAAATACGCAGTTGAGACTGAGGTCCAGTGAATCGCATGTTGCTGAAGAGTCACGCGGAGTGAAGTTGAAATCCACCAAACTGAACAAACCGTTGCTACTCAGTTTGTTGGCCGATTCCAGATAATCTGTATAATTGTAAAGTCTGCCAGGTCTCAGTTTCATATCCTTCATGATGACCCTTGTTCTGATGGGCGATTTCTTGCCACTGAAATGCACTCGGAACCGTCCTCTCTCGGTGGTGTTGGTGGTTTCTTCCCTATAAGACTTTTTCAGGCTGATATCAAGTTTTCCGATATACCATTTGCGCAAGGCTTCGTCAGGCAGGCTGTCGGCCAGTTGTAGGCGCATCTGCACTTTTCCCGGCACTGCCATTGTGTCGGCGAGATAAGATGCATAACTTGGCTGATAGTAATAGAAGCCATTATCTCGGAAGAGCGTTGAGATACGGTTGCGCTCCGCATCAAGGGTGGACGCATCAAAAGGCACTCCGGTTCTCACGAGAGCCTCCTCCCTGGTGCTGTCGATCAGCGCCTGCGCCTCAAGAGGGAAGTTCTCATATTGCAAGGTATCGATGGTAAACAGATGTCCCATATCCACGAGATAACCTACCTTTGCTTTTTTAGGGTTTTTGGTATCCACCTCTTTCGACGTCACTTTTCCCCTGAAATAGCCATGCACATTCAATGCCGACTGCGCCACAGAAGCCCTCAGTTCGGGATTGACGTTGCTCATGAGCACAGGAGCCTTTCCGAAAGACTTCGTCATCCACTTGGCAAATCCGTTCTCCTTTTCTGACAACGCATTCCAAATCCACAGTCTCCACTGCAATGGTGTGCGGTAATAAGAACTGCCAAACAGAGCCCCATTCGGAGGGCAGTCGAGAGCCGCCGCCACCTCCTGCTGTGTGGCCGTGAAATGATCGTTTTTCTCATAGTTGACGTAAGTCACCTTATCGATACCGATATAGAGTCGGTCGCCCTCAGGCACCCCACTTGTTGTGGAACATGACAACAGGAGGATGAAGGATGAAAGAAGGAGGACGAATGCCTGATACCTCTTTGAGGATAGAAGATGAAAGATGAAGGATGAAGGATGTTTGCCACCCTGCGGATATGCAGTGTGGAGGACGTTTAAAATAGAGAGAAGGGACTTCATCATCTTCATCATCATATTGTTACTTGATTTTGAACTTATTCTTTTACGGAATCCACCGGATGTATTTCCCTTATGACGACAGTGTCGGAAGAGAGAATATCTCTGTTGCCAGAGCGCGGTGATCCATCATTTTGTCTTCTTTCAGTAGGCAGCGGTTGTCTTGTATCCGCTTTGAATCGGAAGATATCCTTGAAATGCTGCAGTTTGCGCCTCCAAAGGAAGCCCCCGCCATACTCCCCTATCTCGCCTTCCAGCCAGTCATAGGAATCTCTGTCGTAGAAGAGTTTGAGATATTGGTTGGAAGTAGCGCTGAGACGGTATTCGAAAGCGACATTGGTAAAGAACGACTGGTTGGTAGACTGAGCGTCGGCACCAGTAGACACTTTTCCACCGAGGATGATGCGCAGGCGGTTGTTCCAGAAGCGTTTGGCGAACTTGAACGAGTAGTCGGTGTGCATGGAACCCGATGCGTCGGTAGCATTGTCGACGCCCACGGAGAGGTCGAGGGAGCGCAGCGCATTGCCTGTGATGTTGTTGATCTCACTCTGCAGGAAAGAACTGAGCGCACCGTTCATGGTAAATCCGCTGGTGTTGCCGTCAGCCAGATACATACCTGTAGTGAGCATGGTGACTGCCACCTTTGCCCTTTCCTCTGAGGTCATGGCAGCCAGTTCGGTGCTGATGGCCATATCCTCCGGTGCATCGATGATGAACTCCAGTCCCATGTTTTCGAGTGTCTGCCTGATGACCACACCACAAGTGAAGTCAACACTCCTTGTGCCACCCCCCTCGTCCTCCACGGAAGCCTTTCTTCTTTCTGTAGCGGTGATATGCAAGGTGGGGTTCATGGGTTCACCCTTGAACTCGATGTAACTGCCCTCCTGTATGGTGAACGTCTTGAGCGGGATGACCGGCAACGAGTATTTCATCTCAGCCTCATTGAGCACATATCGGCCTGTGAGGCGAAGATTGTCGACCACATTGTAGCGCATGCGCAATTCACCCCCTCCTACCAGGTCGATATAATTGCTGTGGTCAGCGTTGAGGTCGCATTTGATGCGTGCGCCCTCATCCACGTTCAAAGTCAGGTCCATGTTGAATCCATTCAACGGCGGTCGGCTGATTACCTGCTGCGTAGTAGAGTCGTTGAAATCCACGAATCTCACCAATTCATCAAGTCGGTTGTCAGTGGTAAGTGGAGAATCGCGCAGCACATAAGTCATATCGGTAGCCCCCAGTACGCTTAACCTTCCTCTCATGTTCAGTGCATCCACGGGTCCGCTCATATTGGCAAAGAAATTGACGAAAGCCTTACCGAACGCCTCAGACTTAGGATTCTCTTTAGCATTTATAATTTGGAAATTGCGTGCCCTCATGCGCATTTCGAGAGTCATGCGGTCGAGATCAGAGAAATCGAAATGTCCGGTGATGTTAAGCGGAGTATTGTTTTGATCGAGCACCTCGAAATTCTCAAAAAGGAGGTTGCTTCCCACGATACGCACGGGGTCGTTGGCGATGCGCATCTCCACGCCATAGGGTATGCTGAAGACATAGGAATCATCGAGATAGACCTCCCCATTGACATCAGGTTGAGAGAGCGGTCCTTTGATGCTGAGGTTGCCCTCCCCGAATCCGCGCAATCCGAAGATCTGATTAGGAATGAAACCGTTGACCAGTGACAGAGGGAGTCTGTTCATCGCCAACTTTGCATCTATGCTTCCCTTTCCTTTCGGGTTGTACGTACCCACCAGGCTGCCCACCTCATCTCCATTGTTGAAGAGCACGCCATCCACATGGTGCGACCCATCCTCATTAGGCAGATAGACGAAGTCGGTGCCCAGGTCACCCATGGGCATTTTCTGGTAGTTGAGATTTTTCACATGTACAGAACTTGACACCGATAGATTGGATTCCGTCTGCAGAAGGTGGAAATCCCCATCAGCGATGCCCGCCACATCCGGCATATAGGGAAGTTGTGCCACGATCCGCGCAAGGTCCAGTTTTCCCACTGTCAGTGTGAGGTCCTGCAGAGCCTCGTGATTATTGTCATTAGTAGAAACCTGCATCAGCATCCCGTCGTGGGACTTCAGTTTGAGATTGGCCGAGAGCCGTTTGTCATCTCCCAAATAGATATAGTTGTCCTTGTTGGCAGTGAATGGGATATAGCCCAACACCGGGTTATCCTTGGTGAGATGCATCATGACTCCATTTGGCTCGATGGATGCTATTGCACCCAAGTCGAAAGCCAGTTTTTTGTCCTTGTCGTAGAGTTGGATATTGGCATCCGCCCCCTGTTCGAGAACGGCTCCGTCTACGTAGGCATCGAAACTATACTGCGGATTATCCGGTCCGTTATACACCCTACCGTTGTATTTGAATCCCGTGCTGTCGGTACGTATGGCAAAGTTGATGCTATCCAACTGAATACTGTCAGCCACCAACCTGTCTACTGCGACGTATCCGTTCAGTCCGTCGACATGAGAAGACTTCATGTCAACAGTCAGGTTGTCGAATGAATAGCCCTGTTCCTCGATGAGGTTGACAAAGAAATTCTCTTGTCCGCTTTTGAGCCAGATGTTCGCATCGGGCAGTTTGGCACGTAGCAGAGTCTGGTCAAAATGTTTGTCTTTCATCTGCTTGGTCAGTTCGTTGGAGAAATTCTCCACCTGACTGAGCATCTTTTTGTATCCACCCCTTCCGTTCATGTCAAGATGGAAATCACCGCTGTCAATTTTGGCATAGGTGGTGTCGCGCCTGGTAAGCACGTCCAGGACGAGATCGTCGGGTTTGAATAAGGTATTGTTGTAAGTGACGGTCATGCCGTCCATTGTGCCCACCACCTTATAATAATCCTTGAAGTCAGAATCGATGTCGAGATGAGCGCATCCGGAGGCATTGAGCGGTTTGTCGAACAGTCTCAGGCTGTAGAAGTCAGCATTTCTGAGGTCGCATGCGAATGTTCCCTGCAGCCGTTTGGTGTCCATGAGCGCGTCGAAGGCGATGCGTCCGTCGAGCAATTTGTTTCTGCTGTTGATGTCGGCATGCAGTCTTCCCTTACTGAGCAAAGCCTCCGCGGTCATGCCGTCGAGGTCATATTGGTCATAATGGAATTTCCCGATATTTGCCCTTGCCCTGAGTTGTGTGGAAGGAGAGAGGAAATCCGTACCCTGTCCGTCGGCCTCCACATGGGCAGTGAGCGGACTCAGTCCCATATTTGGCACAAAATGCTGAAGAGGGAAAGCCTCAGCATCCACCGTAGCAGAATATTTCATCTTGTCGGCATCGAAAGCCACCCGAGCCTTCATCTTCCCGCCACCCTCTGTAGCCGTGAAGTCAGCCCCATACTGATGACCGTTGACTTTGAAATCGCCATCGATGCCGATTCCCTGTGGAATCCTTATTTTCTCCTTGACGGAAGGGTCAAGAGCCGATGTCACGAAGTCGAGGTTGGCGGTATTTCCCTTCAGGTGCATGTCCGCCTTGAGATGGTTGGGGTCATTGAGATTGGCCACATATCCATCGCCGCTCATCTGCAATGCCGTAGGCAGAGAGACATGGAAATTGCGCAGTTCCATCCGTTGCATGTTCCCCGTTGCCTTCCCTTTGACAGCGAGCGGTTGGTTGGGCCATTTGCGTATGAACTCCTGTGGCATGTCCCCCATCACCCTCATGAGGTCCTGTTTTCCGAAATAGCCATCTACATCCGCCCACAGTTTTCCCGGATGGTCATCATCGAAAGCGTTGAAGTCCAGGTCAGCAGAAGCCTTGAGTTGAGAGTCAGGAGTTTTTAGGTTCAAGTCCTGCACATGCACGGCGGCAGAGTCAAGGTCCACCTTTGCAGAGAGTTCCTCCACCTGTATTCCGCTTTTCTCCTTAAAAGTGCATGAGCGGAGCGCGAGATTGAGTCCGCTGTCGGAGTATGAGATGGAATCCACCTTGAGCGCCATGTCAGAGATGTCGATATGGTTGGCATCCAATCCATTTCCCGCAGGTTGGAATTTGTTGTCGTATTGCAGCCTCGGTATCTTACCCTCGAGTTGCGCCACCTTATACTTTCCCTGTCCGAGATCGATATCACCATCCTTGACATCCGCCGAAGCGATGTATCCACTCACCAGCATGGTGTCCCCCGGCATACGCAACCCTATCTGTGTACGTTTCAGTTGCAGGTCAGCCACTCTGATGCGCCAGTTGTTCTCTGTCTCAGTCGTATCCGGCGGCATGGTATCCGCGAGACAAATTTCCAACTTTGCACTGTCGAGTACAGCCTTGTCCACATTGGCGAGCGACTCCTTGAGGTCGACCCCGTGGCATTTCAGGTCCACCTTTTCCACATTTCCCTTCACCCTCAGGTCGGGAATGAGGCCGTCGGTATTCAGCCTGAGTTGTTCAAACCCCAGGGCATCGATCTGCACCTGTTTGTCTAACAGCGGTTTGAGTTGGATGTCGGCGTAGAGTTTTCCCACATCGGCAATGGTATCACGCAATCCAGGGATGGAATCATTGTCCTTGATGACCTTCACGTCATCCATTGTAAGATCAAGCGGGAACCTGAGCGAGACATGGCCGACCGAAATGTCCATCCCTGTTTGCTCCGAAGCATACGCAGCCACCTTGTCCACCGCCCAGTTCTGCACAGGAGGCAGGTAAAGGAGGAGGGTGAGCAAGAGGAAGAGCAGTATGGGAGTGACCAACAGGATGGCCAGCCATTTCAACGCCTTTTTCATAGTCTCATGCCTGGGGAAGCGTCTGGATTGGAATTGATGGAAGCCACGAGGTCGTGCCAGAGGTTGTCCTCCGGCACCGGAGCCTCCGCCATGACAGTCAGATGAGACACCGGATGTTCAAACTCCACCCTTCGTGCCAGCAGTGAGATGCTGCCATCTGGGTTTGACCTCCGAGCCCCATACTTCAGGTCGCCCTTGATGGGGCATCCGATGTCAGCGAGTTGGCATCTGATCTGATGGTGTCGTCCTGTCTGGAGGATGACCTCCAACAGGCTGTATCTGTCGGAAGCCGCGAGGAGTCGGTAGTGCAGCAATGCCTTCTTCGCCCCCGGCACCTCACGCTGACGCACATAACTTTTGTTCTGCTTCTCATTGCGAGTGAGCCACCCTTCAAGAGAAGCCTCTGGGACGTCGGGTTTTCCCTGTACGACCACCCAGTATGTCTTGTGCACCTCACCGTCGCGGAACATGTTGTTGAGTCTCGACAAAGCCTTAGATGTTTTAGCGAAGACCACCACGCCAGCCACAGGCCTATCGAGTCGGTGCACGACCCCCAGGAAGACATTCCCCGGTTTGCCGTGCTCCGCCTTGATATACTCCTTCACCATGTCTGAAAGCGGTTGGTCGCCCGTTTTGTCGCCCTGGACGATTTCTCCGCTCGCCTTTGACACGATGATGACATGGTTGTCTTCGTAAAGCACCTTCATACGAAAGTGAGATGAAGTGTTGTTTTTACATGTTCATGCCACCGTCGACCTGTATGACCTGTCCGGTGACATAAGACGACATGTCGCTTGCCAGGAAAGTCGCCACGTTGGCGATATCCTCCACCGTACCGCCTCTGCGCAATGGAATCTTGTTGATCCATTCCTTGCGGATATCCTCAGGCAGTTGCTGTGTCATGGCAGTGTCGATGAATCCGGGAGCGATGGCATTGGCTCTGATGCCCCTGCTGCCCACTTCCTGGCCGATGCTCTTGGCCAGAGCGATGAGTCCAGCCTTGGAAGCGGCATAATTGGCTTGTCCTGCATTGCCATGCACACCCACCACGGATGACATATTGATGATGGAACCGCTGCGCTGTCTCATCATGATAGGGGTACAAGCATGTATGAAATTGAAAGCCGACTTGAGGTTGACGTTGATGACAGCATCCCACTGTCCCTCCGTCATGCGCAGCATGAGTCCGTCCTTTGTGATACCTGCATTGTTGACCAAGATGTCGATTCTGCCGAAATCAGCCTGAATCTGCTTGACCACCTCCTCTGTCTGAGCGAAGTCAGCCGCATTGCTGGCATATCCCTTCGCCTTTACTCCCAGTGCTGCGATTTCATCCTCAGTAGCCTTTCCCAACTCGTCGATGACGAGGTCGGTGAATGCGATGTTGGCGCCCTCCTGGGCAAACTTCAAGGCGATAGCCTTTCCGATACCACGTGCGGCACCAGTGATGAGTGCCGTCTTTCCTTCCAATAATTTCATAATGGTTGTTTGTATTTGTTAACTATTTGTTGATACTTTTTCCCAATGCTCCATAAACGACTTTCGCCACGAGCGGTTTGCTGGTCTCCTCGGTCAGTCCGTGCCCCAGTCTTCCATAGATGTAAGGCACCTCAAGCCCCTTTACGCAGTAGTGAGTGATGTCGGCCACCAGTTCCACATTATCGATGTCGAACTCCCCCTCCGCCTTGGCGTCGGAATAGACTTTTCGGAACAACTCTATCTCATCTGCATCAAAATTCTTGCGTATTTTCTCCACCATCCAAATATTCCGGAAGAACTCGGCTCTCAGGTTACCGTTTCTGACCACCGTTTCCTTGATCATATTCAAGTGTGTATAGATCAACTCTATGATTTTGTCCTGTGGTGGGATTTTTTTGGAGGCCACCTCATCGAGTTTGTCGGAAAGTCTTTCCAACTCAGACGCGATGACAGCAGAATAGATATCCTCCTTGCTTTTAAAATAGGTATAGAGTGTACGCCGTCCCTTGTTGGAAGCGACGGCAATATCATTCATGGTTGTATTTTCCAGCCCTTTTTTTGCAAAGAGTTGTCTTGCCACATCCACGAGCAATTGTCTTGTTTTAGATATTGACATATTCCACCTCCATTTTTGCACATTACCAATAACGTGTGCAAAATTAGGGTAATTATTTGGAATAAGCAAGTAATGAGGGGATTTTTTTCAGAAGGAGGCGGCAAAACCGCCTCTTACGGAGAAAAGGGGATAAGGAGCAAAAGCGCCTCTTACGGAGAAAAGAGAGATAAGCGGCAAAAGTGCCGCTTATGGAGAAAAGGGGGATAAGCGGCAAAAGAGCCGCTTATCCCCAAAAGAGTGATGTTTATGGTTTTACATCTTCGAGCGTGAGAGATGCAGCCTTGAGGTCGGGAGACTTGGCAGACAGTGTGATGGTACCCGGGGTGCGGTCAGCCCGAATAACGAGCAAGCACCTGCCATTGAAGGCATGGCGGTTGTCAGCCTTGAACCGTTCCAATGAAGTCTGGCATCCATTATCTACTCCAGCATTAGTCGCTCCACTGAGTTGGAAGAAAACCTGATTGTCTGCCCTCGGACAAAGATTACCCTCACTGTCGAGCACCTCCACGGTGACGAAAATCAGGCTTTTGCCATCAGCAGGCATGGAGTTCCGATCGGCAGTCAGTCTGAGATGATGAGGTGCCCCTGCTGTGCGAATCACCTTTTCACGCACATTCTTTCCGTCTTTTCTGGCCACCACCTTCACCTCGCCAGGTTGGAAGGTGACGCGCCACATCACGTGATACTGATGTGAATCAGCCTTTCTCCTTACGCCCTGACTTTGTCCGTTGATGAAAAGTTCCACTTCATCTGCCTGATTGTAATAGCACCACAAGTCGATGGTCTGACCCTCGATCCAGTTCCAGTGCGGGAAGAGATGCAGCACCGGCTTATCCGTCCATTCGCTCTGATACATGTAGTAGGAATCCTTGGGGAACCCCGCCAGGTCGACAATGCCGAAATAACTGCTTCTCGCGGGATAGGCATAAGGAGTAGGCTCACCGATGTAGTCGAATCCCGTCCAGATGAACTGTCCTCCCACGAAATCATTGTGTTTGACGACATCCCAAGTCTCCTCATGTGTGCTGCTCCACGACGCGTGCATGTTGTCATAAGCGCTGCACGAGAACGATGGATCGGTGTATGGCAGCCACCACTCCTTCGGAGCCTTGTAGACAGAGTCGCTGGGCATCATATAGAAGCCACGAGACTGCAGTGCGCTCACGCTCTCGCTCATGATGAACGGTTTTCCCGGGAAGTTCTTCGGCACATCCTTCACCCACTCGTGGTGATAGTTGAAGCCGATGATATCGATGGCTCCACTCTTGAAGAGGTGGTTATTGGGCGAAGGTTCGTTGCATCCCGCCGTGATGGGTCTTGTGGTATCATATCTCCTCACAATCTCAGCCAGATGTTTGGTGAGCAGAGAGTTGACGCTTATCTCGCCCTCCTTCGCCAGCGTGGAAGCATCATGCCCCGCGTTGAGTATGAGGTTGGCCTGTTCGAGTGTCAGCGTGTCAGCCTCCGCCGACGACCACTGCTCCAACACCTCATTTCCTATGCTCCACATGAGGATGGAAGGATGGTTTCGGTCGCGTAGAATGAGGTCGGTGAGATCACGCTCATGCCATTCATCGAAGAAGCGTGCATAGTCGTTTTGTGTTTTCTTACGCCTCCACATGTCAAACGACTCATCCATGACGATGAATCCCATCGTATCACACATATTCAGCAGTTCCGGAGCAGGCGGGTTGTGGGAGCATCGGATGGCATTGACCCCCATATCGCGGAGAATGGTCAGTTTCCTGTGCATGGCATCCTCTGAGAAAGCCGCCCCGAGGCAGCCTAGGTCGTGGTGTTCGCACACCCCATTGATTTTCATCGATTTACCATTTAGGGAAAAGCCTTTTTGCGGATCGAAAACAAACGACCGGAATCCCGTGGTAGTGGTGACTTCATCAGCCACTTTGCCAGCCACCAGCACCTCTGTGCGCACCTGATAGACATAAGGGTCACGCACCGACCACAGGTGAGGCCTTGAGACCTTGAGTCTCGCCTTGGTACCAGCACCCTTTGCCACCACCTTTCCGTCAGCGTCGATCACCGTATGCCTTACGGTTGTTTTCGGCATCTCCCTCACCAGTTTTGTCTCAATGCTGACATCCCCCTTTGCTGAGGTTTTGACATACACGCCCCAGTGGTCGACATGCACTTTATGCGTGGCGGTCAGCCACACATGCCGGTAGATGCCACATCCGCTATACCATCGAGAGTTGGGCTGGTCGCTGTTGTCCACCCTCACGGCCATCACATTGTCGCCCCCACGGTTGAGGTAAGGTGTGATGTCATACTCGAACGAACTGTATCCATAAGGTCTCTGTCCGAGCCGATGTCCGTTGATATAGACAGCAGCATTCATGTATACGCCATCAAACTCTATGAAGTAGCAGTCGGCGTTGCCCACTGTGAAATGCTTGCGGTACCACCCCACTCCACCAGGCAAGGCACCTCCACCTGCTCCCGATGGATTCGACGGAGAGAAATCGCCCTCTACCGCCCAGTCGTGCGGCAGGTCAAGCATTCTCCACGACCTGTCATTGTATGCGTTTTCCGCCATTTTGGCAGAGTCGGCGAGGATGAATAGCCACCCCTCATCGAAGCACTGTCTGTCGCGCGCCCTTGCCGTCAGAGCCAAGAGGCACATCGCTGTGATCAGCAGTTTTCTCATCTCTCAGAGTTTTATCTTGACTTCCTTTTTAGAGTTTTACCTTGACTTCCTTACCGGCATAGTTGACCAGCAATCCCTCCGGGTTCACCAAGTTGAGCGGCATGGGTTTGTCCTTTGACACCACCACCACATTGAAGCGTCTGTTTTTCAACATTCCCTTAAAGGCACCTTTGCGCTGTCCGATGGTCAGTGTCTTGGAAGCCTCATCATAGACCATGTTGATGGTGGCATACTTACCCTTCTCATAATTATAGTTGGTGCCCTCATCCTCATAAAGTTGGAACTCGGCATCCTTACCCTGATATACATAGAGGTTGATCAGTTCAGCCTGTTTTTGGTCAGACCACTCCATCTCCGGTCCGAAAGGAACGATGCTACCTTCCCTGACGTATACCGGCATCCGCTCATAAGGAGCATCCACCACCAGTGTCTGTCCTCCATTGACATACTCACCCGTATAGAGGTCATACCAGCCGCACTGGTTGGGGAAATATACGCTTCGGTTGCGGGCTTTGTAATATCCTACGGGGCAAGCCATGAAAGCAGGTCCGAACATCCACTGGTCGGGTATATCATATACATTCGGATCGCCATTGAAGTCCATGGCCAGTCCGCGCATCATGGTATAGTCCTTGAAATGTACCCATCCAGCCATGGAATAGAGATAGGGCATCATATGATAGCGCAGTTTGTCATACCACACGATGGTCTTGTAAGCGGGATGATTGTCGGGAGCGATGTTCCATACCTCCCTGAGCGGCCATTGTCCGTGAGCGCGGTAAAGCGGGATGAAGCAACCGAACTGATTCCAGCGAGTCTGCAGTTCACGCCACTCAGTAAGGTCGGCATTTTCCACTCCCGTCTTATCAAATTCCTGCTGTGCTTTCACATACCTGGTCTCCACCGAGAATCCTCCCTGGTCCATACCCCAGAAAGGCAGTCCGCTCATGGAATAGTTGAGTCCGGCCGTCATCTGTGCCCTCATGTCCTCCCATCGTGTGCCAATGTCACCCGACCAAGTGGCAGTAGAATATCTCTGTTCGCCAGCGAATCCGCTTCTTGTGAGCAAGAATACGCGCTGATTGGGGTTGACAGAGCGCTGTCCGTTGTAGATGGCATCCGCATTGACGATGGAATAAGCGTTGAAATATTCCGTTGATGTGCCCAGTGCAGTAGGTCCGCTGAGTGCCTTGCGGTACCATACCGGTGTGCAGTCGCGCACATTCGGTTCTGAAGCATCCATCCACCAAGCATCGATCCCGAATTTAAACTTGCTATACAGTTTCTCGTTCATCTGTCTCCAGAACATTTTCCTGGCTCCGGCATCATAGGCATCATAGAAAGACCCCATGTATCCTAACCAGTCGTGTATGCCGTCGGTAATGGCCTGTCGGTAGATCCATCCCTTGCTGTCCAGTTCCTTATAATTGGCCACCGTCTCATAGAATTTCGGCCAAACCGAGATCATGAACCGTCCATTCATCTGGTGTACGCTGTCGAGCATGGCCTGTGGGTTGGGGAATCTTGAAGCCTCGAACTCATGGCTGCCCCAGTCGGGCAGTGGCCAGTAGTTCCAGTCCTGCACGATATTGTCGATGGGTACATGGCGTTTTCTGAACTCCGCCAGCGTCAGTTCGATCTCCTCGCTGCTCTTGTATCTCTCCCTGCTCTGCCAGAATCCCAGCACCCATTTGGGATAGAGAGAAGCCTTTCCCGTAAGTGTGCGATATCCGCTGATGACCTCATCCATATTTTTACCGGCGATGAAGTAATAGTCCATATCTCGGCTCATCTCACTCCAGATGCTGAGCGTCTTGTCAGCATTGAAGGGCTGTGCCACACGGAGGCCACAGTAACTCGTGCCCCCATCCGGTTTCCACTCTACCCGCAGTTGTGTCCGTTCCCCCTTCTTCAAGTTGGCAGTGAACTTCCACGAATTGGGGTTCCATGCTGTGCGCCATCTCTCAGGCACCACTTCCTTGCCCCCCACATATACCCTCATATATCCGGCATAATAGAGTATGAAATGATAGGTAGCCGACTCCGGAGCCTCGACGAAGCCATCGTAAACCACCTGAGCGCCATCCAGGTTGAATCCCTTGGGGAGGTTTTTGATTCCGCCATCTTCCGTGGCATTTCCTATCTTCGAAGTTGACGGGCAATCAAACTCATAGTAGAGGGAGTCCTCCTCACGAACGATTTTCTTCCCATCCTTGTCGACATATGTTCCTGTCAGGTGTCCTGCCTTTCCATACTTGTCGTAAAGTTTGAAAGCCCTGTTAAGTTGGATATAGTCGTTGGGATTTCCCCATCTTCCCAGGCTGTAACTGTCCCACAGCAGTCCGAAGTTGAGGTTGGTCATGACAAACGGGACGCTCACCTTGGTATTGTATTGGTATAGTTCCTCATTCTTTCCGAGCATGTTGTATTCCTCCGCCTGATGCTGTCCGAGTCCATATACAGCCTTCAACATCGGGTCTCTCTCGAACTGCAGTTGCCATGAAAGTCCGTTGAGTTCCTCTTCAGAGAGTTGCCGCTGCAGGACACCGAGTTCTCTCTCCGGCACCCTAAAATGCTTGAAAGACTTTCCGTTTTTCGCCTCCTTGAGCAGTTTTTTGCCCTGGGCATCATAGAAAGCCACGTCGCCAGTGGCCTTGTCCACCACAGCGCAGACATTAGCCGCCTTCACGCTGACCCCTTTGTCGTCCTCGGACACCTCAAACTGAGGTTTTGTCTTTTGTGGCACGATAATGAGGCTTTTTTTCTCTGGCAGCACCTCTTCGGATGTCGCCCTTACCCGAATGATATTTTCATTGACTACCTCAAGACGCACGACCCGTGCGCCATCATTCTGTGGTTTCGCCACCTGAACGGTGACGGTGTTGCCATTACGCTCAAAGCCAGTTGCCTCAGCCACGGAAACTGTCAGCAACATGATGGCAGAGAGGAAAAATTGAAGTTTTTTCATTGATATTGTTTTTGAGATTGTTTTTTATAAGACTTTCAAAAATGAAAATGTAATCATCAGTCATCACTCAGATTTTGGGGTTCGGATACTGCTGTCGCGTATTTTCAGTATCATCGGGATGACCTCCTGATAGATTTTGTGATCACCATTGATATTCCTCATCAGCAATTCGCAAGCCTTCATGCCCTGTATATGAGCCTGGTCCATGATGGCCGACAGTTTTGGTGTGACAAACGCCGCAGTGTCACCGTCTGTAAATCCAATGATGGCCACATCATTGGGAATGTTCAGATTCCTGCTTTTGATGGCATCAAAGGCCGCATACGTGATGATATCATTGAATGCGAGAATGGCATCTGGCGGATTCGGACTGTCGAGGAGTTTACAAGTCGCTTCCCTGGCCACGTCGAAATCGATTTTACCACAAGCCACCAGTTCGCGGTCAATGGGAATTCTGTTGTCTCTGAGCGCCTCCAGGTATCCGTGCTTCCTGCGTTTGACCATGTCGAGGTGGTTGGGGCCACCGATAAACGCTATTCTGCGGCATCCGTTTTCTATAAGATGCTGTGTGGCCTCCTGCGCAGCGATGTCACCATTGGCAACCACCTGTGAGAACAGTTCCGGCAGGCAGGTTCTTGCGAAGAAAACGAGCGGGATACCCATGTCGTGAATCTCCTGAAAATGCGAGTAATCCACCGTGTCCTGTGCGAGGCACGCGATAATTCCCTCCACATGCATGGAGATGAAGTTGTCTATCGCCTGCTTCTCACGCTCATGATTTTCGTGGCTGTTGGAACTGAAGACGGAGTAGCCCTGTCGGAGTGCATATTCCTCAATCCCATCCAGCACTGCTGCAAAATAGTGTGTGACAAGATTGGGCACCACGACACCGATGATGTGCGGAGCCTCCTTCCGCAGGCTCTGTGCGAAAGGATTGGGTCTGTAATTCAGTTTTTTGGCCAAGGCTTTTACCTTTTCTCTCATCTCCTCCCCCACCTCATGGCTTCCTCTTAACGCTCTTGAGACGGTGGCGATGGACACATTGAGTTGATCGGCCAAATCTTTCAGAGAAACCCTGTGCTGTTTCATGACATTTTAACTATCAATTATAAGAATATGCTTGGGAGCGCGGGTGTCCTCGCCCGCATTTGTGGCGGGTCTGAATGCCCGCGAACCCGAAACTATGCCGCAAAGATAATAAAAAAAGTGTGTTTCGCAAACGTTTACGTTATGTTTTTGCACAATTTATTCTATTTGTTTGCAAAAAAAGGATTACCTTTGCAGCGTAATTAGAAAGAGTAATGAATAGTTGATAATAAGTTAGTTAGAAAAAACTTGATCATGGAAGTTGTCGGGAGACAATTTCCATGTTTTTTTGTGTCTGATTCTTATTGGTATGTGATTCTTCTTGGCGAGGGCGGTGGCGGTAGTGCTGTATATGGGGAATTCTCCGACCGAAATCGGTCGGAGATGGGATAAGTGAAGGGCCTCTGAGGAGATATTCTAGATATTCTCCGACCGAAATCGGTCGGAGATGGGGTAACTGAAGGGCGCGGCGGCCTTAGTTTCGCCCCCCCAAAGGGGGTTTTGTCTACAATATCGGCCTGTTTGCTGAATTTGAGGTAAAAATTTTGTCTGTTTGTCCATTTTTTCTTACTTTTGCTTGCGAAAAGACAAATCAGTGAATCACCATATAAATAAATGCAAATATACTTTTTAAAACTATAATGCAAATATACTTTTTAAAACTATAATTCAAATATACTATCTAAAACTATACCGGATATGAAGAGATCATTATTGGTTGCTTTTTTCCTTGTCATCATCATGACATGCAAAGCCCAGAATTTTGAATACCTCACTTTCGAGCAAGCAGACGGCACCAGCGTGTCATTGCCTGTCTCCGGACTGGTTCTCACCTTCTCAGGCAACAACCTTGTATCGAACGACGGGACCACCATCCCTCTGTCAAGCCTCAGCAAGATGTTTTTCACAGAGACATCCGGCATCACGCCCATCCCCACCATTCTGGTGGAAGGTACCGTCAGTGCCTATACCCCAGCCGGCAGCCATGTCGGTCAGTTCGGTGATGCCCAAGAAGCCATCCGTCGGCTTCCGAAAGGATTGTACATATTGAAAGACCATTCTGGAAAAGTTGTCAAAACACTCGTCAGATGAAAAAGTTACTCACACTTGCCATCGTATCGGCAGCAGTGCTGTCGGTCAATGCCCAGACGCTTCGCATCAACATGGGTGATGTGACATACGCCATCCCCGCCGCACAAGCAGGCGAAATGCTCTACGATAATGCCACCACCCTCACGGTGGGCAAGAAGTCCTATCCCATCAGCGCCATCACCAATATCACCATAGACGACAGCAGCGTGAGCGACAACACCGTCAACGTGAGTTACAACGGCAACACCGCCCATGTGGAGATTTCCGGCAACATCGCGCCCTACATCACTGCTGAGGTAAACGGCAGCCATGTCAATGTGAGCGCCAGTGCCAGCCTTGAGAATGAGGTGACCTACACGCTCAGCGGCAACAGCAGCAATGGTTCGTTCTACATGGAAGGCAGCACCGCCATGGGGCTTGTGCTCAACGGCCTCACGCTCACCAATCCCGACAGTGCCGCCATCAACATCCAAAACGGAAAGATGATCAGGGTCAGTCTCGCTGACAGGACCGCCAACTCACTTGCTGACGGGATATCAGCCGGGGGCGATGATGACAGCGATGGGCACAAAGCCGCTTTCTATATAGACGGTCACTCATCGTGGACAGGAACCGGCAGTCTGAATATCGCCGGCAATGTGAAACACGCCTTCTGCAGCGATGAGTACACCTTGTTTAATGAAGGTCTGGGCACCATCACCGTGAGCAAGGCCATGGGTGACGGTTTCCATATCAACCAATATTTCAAGATGCTTGGAGGCACACTGAGCATCACTTCCAGCGGAGACGGCATCGATGTGGAAAAGAAGAAATCCGACAAGACAGGCAACGGAATGATGACCCTTTCCGGCGGAACTCTCACCGTGACGACCACCGGCAATGCCACGAAAGCGTTGAAATGTGATGACAACATGGTGGTGACAGGCGGTATGATCACCGCCACGACCAGCGGCAACGCCATCTATGACAGCGCAGAGGCAGACCTTTCGAGCAATGCCGCAGCGAAATGTGACGGCACCTTCACAATGACAGGCGGCACCATGCTGCTGACGAGCACCGGTGCTGGCGGCAAGGGCATCAACTCCACTGGCGCCATCACCATCAGCGGCGGCACGCTGACCGTGGTGACCACAGGAGACGTGCTCGAGTATGGCACTCTTGACACCAAGCCCCAAGCCATCAAGAGCGACGGCAACATCACACTCAGCGGCGGCACGATTTTGTCGTGCGCCTCATCAGACAGCGGCACGGCCTTCAAGACCGACTACGCGGTGCTCACCAACGGTGCGACGCTGATGGGCATCGGCGGGAAAGCCACCACCGGCGCCGCCACCTCGACACATGGAAGCAAGAAATACAAGGACGTGAACGTGAAGGGCGGTACCACCTTGTCATACGACGGTGTGAGTTTTACCATACCAAGCATCTACTCCAACTCGAGCGCCAAGGTGATCGTATCATCGGCAAGCATGTAATGGGCGGTGGCAAAGCCACCGCTTACGGAGAAAACAAAAAAGGCGGTGGCAGAGCCACCGCTTACGGAGAAGACATAAAAAGAGCGGTGGCAGAGCCACCGCGTACGGAAAAGAAAACGCTAAGATTACCGCATTGGCTTCCCTTTTATTTAGGGAAGACGATGCGGTAATTTCCGCTCAGGTGCATGAAGGCGAAGAGCCGGAGGAGACCATCGTAATAGGCATCAAAATAGCCATCCTCGAAGGGCACATGCTTCGCATTCCACAAGGCATCCACAAACTCCTTGCTTTTCTCATGGCTGCACATCAAGGAAGCGGCAGCCACAGTGGAAACCAATCCGATGGAATGGCGCAGTTTGCGGAATCCACCAGCAGGCAGTATTTCGTTTTCCTCCGGCAATGAGCCATCCGGACGATATTGGTCGACGAAATCGTTGACCCCCTGGGAGTAGAAGAAATTCTGTATCTTCTCGCCATAAGCCTGCTGCCACTCACGGTCAGCGCAACTCCACTCGTAATCGAGGGTGATGTTCATAGGCACACGCCATGAGTCATACCTGAAGTTGTTGTTGCCATTCCGGCGTGGAGCCCCCTGCGGTCTTTGCTGCATGCCCGGGAATCGCGGCATCTGCATCTCGCTGCCGTCGTACTGACACTGGTCGCCATTCAGACCTGTTTTTTCATTGATGCATTTGTGCAGGAACTCACGGCTCTTCTCAGCACACTCCTTCCACAGGTCAGCGCGTCCGTCATCTCCCCATTTCGCCCACACCTCGTAGAAGGCAGGGATATGGTAGGAAGGGTCGGTGAACCGCTGTCCGAATCCATCAGGAGTAAAGGTGATGAGTTTTGTCTCAGGATCGATCAGATACATCTTTTGTTTCTGTGGCTGTTGGTTCTGCTGCGACTGCTGCGGTTGCTGTCCGCCGAAACCGCCGAAGCCACCGAAACCACCGAAACCGCCACGAGCCGGAGCATCGTATTCCTTAGGCTGTATACAGTTGAGGATGCGCTGTGCCTCCGCCTTGTAATTGATGCCCGTATCATTGCCCCATCGGTTGGAAGCGAAGATGAGCGAGGTGATGAAATAGAGTTCACCATCCGAAGCAGCCCCGTCAGCGTTGCGCGTGCCATCGGTCTTGCAACTCCAAGCGAAATAGCCCTCCCTGATGCCATCCTGGTGCTGCATATACTTTTTGCTCCATCTCCAGAGTTTGTCAAAAATCTCTTTCTCATTGAACTGTACGGCAATCATCAATCCATAGGACATGCCTTCGGTTCTTGCATCATGGTTTTTGATGTCGGAAATATAAGCCATGGAGTCACCCACCTCGAAATACACCTTGTTGGGTCCATAGAATACATCATTGAAGACCTCCTTGAGTTTCTGGTCCACTTCTTTTTTGCCATAGCCCATCTCCACGAACAGGTTTCTGTATTTCTTTGTTTCGAATCCACCTTTCTTCCACGGCGAGTAGGCCGATGCGCTTGCCGACATCATCAAAGCCAGCATACCTACGAGTAATTTTCTCATTTTTTCAATTTATTAATGATAAGTTAGTCACGATTTGGGAACAAAGTTACGAAACTTCATCAGATGAAAAGCCGACAATTGTATCACATTGTTTACAATTTGTATATGTGCGCCATCATTTGCGACAAACGAGCCAACAGATTAAGGAAAAATGGTTAATTTAGCGGAAGATTTCACAACCTAAATCCTTTCAAAACAATGAAGAAACGAATGACATTCTTAGCAGCCATGTTGGTTGCCTGTGTGGGTATTTACGCCCAGAAAGCGATGAAAGCCCCTGCTGGCGGCAAGGCCATCAGTGACGAACTTCTCGGTATTTTCTTTGAGGACATCAGCAGTGCCGCCGACGGCGGTCTTTATGCCGAACTGATTCAGAACGGTTCCTTTGAGTTCAATCCTACGGAGCGAGACGGTTGGGGTCCTGGCACCGCATGGCGCATCACCCGTCCCGGTCACTCACTGGGTTGGATAGAAGCAGGCACCGACCAGCCACTCAACTCCAACAATCCCACATTCATGCGTCTGCATACCGAGCGAGTCGGCCATTACTACGACTTTAACGGATGGACCGGCTTTGGCATCCAGAATGACGGTTTCGACGGTATCAATCTGAAGGCTGGAGCCAAATATAATTTCTCCATTTATCTCCGCAATGTGAAGGGCGACTCCAAGAAGGTGCGCATTGCCCTGTCTGAACCACAGCCAGGCTGGGGCAAAGCCCCCAAACTCATAGCCGACGCCGAGTTGGTGGTAAGCAGCAATGGCTGGCAGAAATATGAGGTGCAACTGACCGCCCAGGAATCAGCCAGCAAGGCCAACCTCCAGATACTCTCCCTTTCGACCGGTATCTTGGATGTCGACATGGTATCGCTGATGCCCCAGGACACCTACAAAGGTCATGGCATGCGTAAGGACCTTGCCGAGGCCCTTGCCGCCCTCCATCCGAAATTCATGCGTTTCCCCGGAGGCTGTGTGGTGCATGGCGGAGGCGACGGTTTCTGGGACACCTATCGCTGGAAGACCACGGTCGGTCCCAAAGAACAGCGCAAAGGCATCAAGAACACCTGGGGTTACCACCAGTCGATGGGTCTGGGCTATTTTGAGTATTTCCAATTCTGTGAGGATCTTGGCATGGAGCCGCTTCCCATCCTCCCCTGCGGTGTCAGTTGCCAAGGCACCAACGGTGGTTGGGGAATGAAGGACCAGGCCCAGGACTGCGTACCGATGGAAGAGATGGACGAATGGGTATCCGAAGCCCTTGACCTCATCGAATGGGCCAATGGTGATGTGAACACCCGCTGGGGCCGTCTGCGTGCCGAGGCCGGCCATCCCAAGCCCTTCAACCTGAAATACCTGGGTCTGGGCAATGAGGAGCGCATCTCCCCCGAGTTCATCGAGCGTTTCAAATACATCTATGAGAAAGTAAGAGCCGCCCATCCAGAGATTGTGATTGTCGGCACAGCCGGTCCCGGTTCCCATCCCGGCAACCGTGACTTCGAGGCAGGTTGGAAATTGGCCGACGAGATCGGGCTTCCCATCCTCGACGAGCACTATTATGAGCCCCGCGACTATTTCCTCAACAAGCGCCAATATGACGACTATCCCCGTGACCGCAAGACCAAGGTTTATCTCGGCGAGTATGCCGCCAAGGACAAGAAACTGATTGACGCCCTGGCCGAAGGTCTGTACCTGCTCCATGTGGAGCGCAACGGCGACGTGGTGTGCATGACCTCCTATGCTCCGCTTTTTGCCCGCAAGAATGCCACCAACTGGAATCCCGACCTCATCTACTTCGACAACGAGCGTCCCTATCTCACTTGCAGTTACTACGTACAGCAAATGTTTGGTCAATCCGCCGGCCAATACTACTACGGCGACTGTGTGACCATAGACGATGCCACCAACCTTCAGGGACAGTCTGTGGTGCTGAACACGAAGACCCGCCAACTCTTTGTCAAACTGTGCAATGCCAGCGGAGACAGCAAAATGGGCCACCTCAACCTGTCGCGCTTCAAGGGAATGAAGTCAGCAGCCACCATGACGGTCATCTCAGGTCAGCCCGAGGACGAGAACAACTACGAGCAGCAGCCCATTGCTCCCAAGACCTCACCGCTGAAAGCCAGCAAGAAGATGGACATCGAACTCGCCCCCTACTCGATGGTCATGCTTCAGATGACACTCTAGGCATCGGGGAACCCTGTTCATTCTTTTGAATCTTTCTCAGCAGTTCCAGTTTACCATCATCAATGAGTTTGAGGATCAACTCACCGAAGAGGGTATTCTGCCAAGCGAACCAAGAGCGTGTGTATTTGGAGGCGTCATTTTTGTTGAATGACTCATGCATGAAACCCGTGCCGTTGTCTGTATCCACCAGCATCTGCACACACTGCATGATTTCATCATCATCCTGACTGGTGAATGCTTTCATCATGATAGACATTGGCCAAACCATATCATATCCGATATGTGGGCCTCCTATACCCTCGCCCATTCTTCCACTGAAGAAATAGGGATTGTCCCCACTCCACACGAAACGCCGTGTATTCTGATAGACGGGGTCGTTGATATCCACATCACCCAAGTATGGCATCGCCAAGAGACTGGGCACATTGGCATCATCCATGAGCAACTGGTTGCCGAAGCCATCCACCTCATAGGCATATATCTTGCCATACTTGGGATGATTGTGTACAGCATATCTTTTCAATGCCCTCTCCACCTCATCCGCCATTTTTGTAAAGCGAGCCGCCTCATCCTCATCATGATTGACCACCCTGAGCACCTCCGCAATCTTTCGCATGGACGTCACGGCAAAGAAATTGGAAGGGACAAGATAGAGGAAAACGGTGGCGTCGTCGGAAGGTCTAAACACTGATGCGATCAATCCTACCGGTTTGACAGGATTGCCATAGCCGTCATTCGCCACGGTGTCGTACTGTCTTTCTGTTTTGCGCATGAACCGATAGGGACCCTTGTTCCCCTTTCGCTGCTGCTCCCGGAAAGTCTTGAGAATCTTTGCCACCGCTTCGCGCCACAGATCGCCAAAGATGGTGGCATCGCCCGTGACCTGCCAATAATAATAAGCCAACCGGATGGGATAGCAAAGGGAGTCGATCTCATACTTGCGTTCATGCAGGAAGGGTTTCATGTCGGTGTAGTCAGACTCCCACTCACTTCCCGTGGGACCCATATTGAAGGCATTGGCATAGGGATCGAGGCAGATGCATTTCAGTTGCCTCAAGATGGTTCCCCTGACCATGCGGCGTATTTTCTCATCTTTTTTGGCAAACTGCACATAGGGCCACACCTGTGCACCCGAGTCACGCAGCCACATGGCATGGATATCACCCGTATAGACAAAGGTGTCATCCTCACCGTCGTCCGTCACCGAGTAATGCACGGTGGTGTCGAGGGTGTTGGGAAAACAGTTCTCAAACATCCAGGCCAGATACGGAGCGTCGCTCAGCAATTTCTTCACTTCCTTTATTTTCTTCTCAATGGTCTCAGAGAAGAACAATCTGTCCTCAAGAGCCGGGCGTCGTGATACACCGATATTGTCGGCAGGAGCCGCGATGGATTCCGCGAACGATTTCTGTTTTGCGTCATTCTGCGCGGTGACATGAATCGTGAGGCACATCATCATGGTCACCAAAAGGATTCTGAGATTATTCATATTTCGTTGTTTAAATTATCAAGTTTTCTGACCACCTTACAAGGGTTCCCCACCGCCACGCAGTTGGATGGAATGTCCCTGACCACCACTGACCCCGCCCCGATGGTCACGTTGTCACCAATCGTCACACCCGGCAAAATGGTCACCGCACCTCCTATCCACACATTGTTGCCGACAGCGACCGGCAACGCCCACTCTTTCCTCGAGTTTCTCTCCACGGGGTCGGTGCTGTGACAAGCCGTATAGATGCTCACATTTGGACCGATGAAGCAGTCATCGCCGATGGTGACGTTAGCCTCGTCGAGTACAGTGAAGGAGAAATTGGCAAAAAATCTTTTTCCCACCCTGATCTGCTTGCCATAGTCACAATAAAACGGTTGGTTGATAATAATCGCGTCATCACCGATATGTCCGAGGAGAGACTTGAGTATCTCCAGCCGTTTCTCATGTTCAGAAGGCCTCAGGCTGTTGTATTCATAAATGACCTCCTTCACCTCATTCAGTTCTCTCAGAAGTTCGGGATCGACGGCAGAGTAGATTTCCCCCGCCAGCATTTTCTCTTTTTCAGTCATTGTTTGGGAGTTTAGGAAAAAAGGATTTTGGGAATATCCTACAGTTATTATTATAATAATGTGTCATAGATGATGATTTTGCAAATTTACAAAAAAAAGAAGAAATGTGTCTTTTTCTTGTAGTTTTTTGCAGGTATCCATCGACTAAAGTGCAGAAACAATTCAATCAACATTAACAATTAAAAAAACAAGACAATGAAAAGATTCATCCACCTCCTCATTATCAGCATGATGACCCTCATCGCCAATGCCCAAGTCATCACCGCCAACAGCATTCTTGAGAATTATCAGAATGCCGCCCAGAATGAAAACAGTGAGTTCTGCTACAATGTAGAGATGTCCGACGGCCGCATCACCACCCAGTATGTGTATCGCAAGGTAGGAGACAACGGCACCGAACTAAGGCCCAGTATCCAGTACCAATATGAATACGACTCCGCCGACCGTTTGCTGTCACGCACCAAACTTCGCTGGGACAATGTATCCAAAAAGTGGCAAACCGACAGCCGCCTCGACTACAACTACACCGCCGACAGTTTCACCGTAGAGACACGCAAATGGAACGACGGCAAGCGTCAATATGGCCAAGCCATCAACAAGGTAACCTACCAGATTTTGCCCAACAAATCTCTTGCCCTTGCCAACAACTAACTCAACTATACATCTCCGCTAATTGATTCTACCTAGTATTTGAAACTAGATCCGCCGACGAACTCACGCATGATGCTTGTCGGCGGAATTTCTTTATCGCTGACAGGCAGGAAATAATGTATGAATTTCAGCAGTCTGTGCGCCTCTGCATACTCCGGGCAATTTTTGGGAATGGTAGAGAGGATGATTTCCGCATTCGTCCTCAGCACAGCAAACTCGATGTTGAGAGCGGAGTTGAACATCACGTCAGCGGACTCCTGGAAAGGCAGTATCCATTTTTCCTCCGCCTCGCAGACATTGGGCCACATGCTGATGGTCTCCCTGGCCGAGTAAGCCCCCTTGTTGTAGTCACGGATGATTCTCCTCAGCAGACGGTTGTCCCTTGTGGGAATCCAGTTATGGTCATCGAGAGACACGCTTGTGAGTGCCGAGACGAAAATCTTGAAACTCGCCGTTCTTGGGATGTTCTCCGTGAGCAATGGATTCAGTGCGTGGATACCCTCGATGATGAGCACATTGTCGCCCTGCAGTTTCAGTTTTTTGCCATTATACTCACGCATTCCTGTGACGAAGTTGTATTCCGGCACCTCCACCCTCTCCCCTTTCATCAACTTGTCGAGATGGTCCTCGAGGAGAGCACAGTCCACCGCCTTGATGTTGTCGAAATCATATTGTCCGTTGGGCAGCAAAGGTGTGTCGACACGGTTGACAAAATAGTCATCTGTTGAGAAAGAGATGGGTCTCAGTCCGCAAGCGAGCAACTGCACCGACAGTCGTTTGGTGAATGTGGTCTTACCCGAACTGGAAGGTCCGGTAATGAGTACGATTCTCACCGGGTCTTTCTCCTTTCTGAACCGCCGGTCGATTTCCTCCGCAATCTGTACAATTTTCTTCTCCTGCAATGCCTCGCTCACCTGGATCAGTTCAGAGGCATGTCCTTTCAGGATTGCTTTGTTGACATCCCCCGCATTTGAAAGTCGCATGATGATATCCCACCGCACCTTCTCGGAAAACATCTCGAAGGTGTGAGGCATCTCCCTTTTTTCAGCCAGTTGAAGAGGGTTGCGTCCGTCGGGCACCCTCAGCAACATTCCATCATTGAGGAGTTCCAGTCCCCATACCTTCAAATAACCGGCAGAGGGAACCAGCGGTCCGTAGTAATAATCCGCTGTATCGCCCAGCATATAATAGTCGCTGTAAATCTGACCGCTTGTTTCCAGCAGTTTCACCTTATCAGCAAATCCCCTTTCCTTGAAAACCCTGATGGCCTCTTCTGTGGTAGCCTCCGTTCTTCTGAAAGGAATATCCAGGCTGATGATCTCCCTCATTCGCTCACAGATTCTTTCCACATCCTGCTCAGTCAGTTGGTCATTGCCTTTTTTCTTGAAGTTGCAGTAATACCCACCTGACAAGGAATGCTCAATAAAGAGTTTGCTTCCGGGGAAGAGGTCGCTTGTCGCCTTATACAAGACAAAGCAAAGTGAGCGTACATAGACCCTGAGGCCAGCCCCCTCCCTTGCATCGAGGAACTCCACGTCACGGTTTTGGAACAACCTGAATTTCAGTCCCTGTGACGTATTGTTCACCTTTGCCGCCACGAGTGGGAACGGGAGTTTGATCTCATCGGCGAAAGCGTGATAAACCTCAAGCAACGAAGTACCTTCCGGGAAACTCTTCGTGACGTTGATATTCTTGCATCGAATCTGTAACATGGAGCGATAAATTGTTTTGGTGCCACAAAGTTAACAAAAAGAAATGACACGGCATGCTAAAAAGAGAAAAAATCATCATTTGTTTTGCAGTATACCAATCATTTGCTATCTTTGCTCCGTATCCCATGATTTGAAAAACTAAACTGCCAACCATCAATTATATGAAAACACTCCGTCTCATCGCCACCGCATTATTCGTCCTGATAGGTATCCTACCCTCCGGGGCATCAGACTATCTCACCTATCTGACATCAGAAAGAGGATTTGCTGAGGTGAGCCAAGCCGAAGAACTTTTCTCCAGCAATGGCTATTACTATATCCTGACCTCTGCCGAGGACAACGGGCTGATTGTAGGCGTGGGAGCCTATGAAGACAAGCCCGGATGGGCCAGTGCTGACTCCAAGGCGCTGCGCTATGTCTCTGCAGAGAGCGACCCCATATTGGAACGCTCCCACTTTTTCACCATTGAGAATGACGGCACCCAAATCGGTCTTCGCAACATTGTCTACAGTGCCGACCTGTTTCAGACGCACAACGAGGCAGGCTTCATGTACGTGAACACATTTACCGACAAGAGTCTTGACGAATGGAGCCATCTCTCCCCCACCTTCCAAGACGGTTACTGGCTGTTTGAGAGCGGCAAGTATCCCATTGCAGGAGGAGCCTGGTATTCAGGTTACCTCGGTCCCTGGAACAACGAAGTCAAGGAAGGCGAAGCCATCGCACTCAACCGCAAGAACACAACAGGCGATGAAGCCGGGCACTACCGTCTTTTCCGCATTGCCAAGGACGTTTATGAGACACTTTATGCCGAAGCGAAGCGGCAGCAACTCTTCACCGCCACGGCATCCCAACCCATCGATGCCACATGGCTCATTGTCAACCCCTCCTTTGAGACGGGCGACGTGACCGGCTGGACCCGTATCCCCAACGTAACCGATGACAATGAATTCAATACCCGTGACTATGGCATGACCGACAAGGAAGGCGGCTATCTGTTCAATGCCTACCAGTGGTGGGCATCTTCATTGGGAGTCACCCAGACCGTGGAGCATGTGCCCAGCGGGCGCTATGAGTTGTCGGCCGTCGTCGCTACCTGGGAAGGCCGCGAGGTGACTTTTTCAGGCAACTTCAGTTCGGTGACCAAGACCGGCATCAATGACGCCACCGGCATCCCGGTGAGCATACCGCTTACCATCACCGGCGATGACCAACTCACCATCAGTGCAGGCAGCACCGCCCAGTGGTGGAACGAAGGCCATGAAGGAGAGCAACAAACCTTCTTCAAGTTGGACAACGTGCGGCTGGTGTGCCAGGGAGTCTTTTTGGATGGCATGGCCCTGCCCCTGCCCAATGACGACACGACCCTGCTCAAGCCCGGGGAATGGTATTATTACGAAGTGAGTTATCCCACCCAATACCGCCTCAAAGGCAACCTCACCGACATGGTGTGGAGCAGCGACGGCTTTGCCATGGCCAGCGACATCAGCACCCAACCCGCCGAAAAGAAACTGACCTTCACGACAGGTCGCGTGTATTTCAAGACCACCCGCAGTGATGCCACGCTGAGCATCACCACAGACCGCGAGATGGAAGCAGCCACCTTCACCGCCACCGCCCTCAATGTAGACGGTCTGCCCCAGAAAATACTTGGATTTATCGAGGTCAATGCAGACGGTCCCGGCAGCAACGGCACGAAACTCATCAGCAAGTATCTCTCCACGAAAGGCTATGACATCATCGGCGTGAGTGAAGATTTCAACTACCACGGTTCGCTCATGAATGCCTTGGAAGGTACCTATGCCAGCGGTACCGTTCGCGCCACCCTCAGTATTGGAGACCTCAGCATCCCCTTCGATACCGACGGACTCAATCTCATTTGGAAGAAAGGGTTGGTGGACAGCGATTCCGAGAGTTGGACACGATGGGAAACGACCACCCCAGACGAAGGCAATCAATATGTGAAGAAAGGTTTCCGTCATTATGAGATGACTCCGGCCGACGGCATGGTCATTGACGTGTATGTACTCCACATGGATGCCGGTGACAAATCCGTTGCCTCTCGTGAGGCCCAATGGGAGCAGTTGGCAGACTCTATCAGAAAAGGCGACAGCAGCCGTCCCAAACTTATAATCGGCGACACCAACAGCCGCTGGACACGTGAGGACATCAAAGGCCGTTTCTTCGACCAACTACCCCAGTACAACATCTCTGATGTCTGGGTGGAACTTTGCCGCAACAACGAATACCCCACAACATCGATGAACGACATCACTGACTCCTCCGATCCCACCGCCTATTCCAATTACGAGGTTGTGGACAAGATCATCTATCTCAATCCCAAGGCAGACAACACCTTGCAACTCTCAGCCAAGAGTTTCAAGATAGAACGCGACTACATCTATGGTGAGGTGGATGGGACAGACAGTGCGAAGCCCCTCGGCGACCACAAGCCCGTCGTAGTGGAATTTTCCTGCCAGAAGTCAGGAGATGTGAAGCCATTGCCCGGCGACGTGAACCGTGACGGTCGCATCACCGTGGCCGACATCATGGCCACTGTCAGCATCATCATGGGCAAAGACAAGGTGGAGCCATACGTGTTTGACCACGTGGCTGCCGACATCAATGAAGACAGCCGCATCACTGTGACCGACGTCATGGCCATCGTCGCTATTGTCGTTAATAAGTAGTTAAAGAAGTTAAGTAGTTAAGCCATTTCCCAGTGGATAAGGCAGATTGTCATTAACAGATGTCATGGAAGAAGAAATACCGTTGTCCCTCATGCGGTTATGAAGCCGATGTATACGAGGGCCGTGGTCTGTTCCGCCAACAGATCAGCGCGATGTATTGCCCAGACTGCCACACGATACAGAACATCGTTGTTGGCGGTATCATCGCCGATGTAGCCCCCTCTTTCCGCAGTGAGGTAGGCCGTCTCTGCCTCCGCTGCGGCAGTGCCGACATCAAGATATGGGACAAGCGCACCTGTCCCCGTTGTCATGGGGACATGGAAGATACTGGTGAACAAGAATTCTGGACCTAAGGGTGGATGAGCATCAGGATTTCCTCGAAATAAACCTCGATGAGCCTTTATGTATTAAAGCACTTTTTGTCTATCAGGTTGTTGGCTATAGCGTAGATGGTCAGTCCTGCAAGAGAGTGTATCTGCAGTTTCCTGACGATATTACGCCTGTGTGTAATCACCGTGTTGATAGAGATGAACAGTTTGTTGGCGATTTCCTTGTTCGACATCCCCTGGACGAGGCATACGATAATTTCTTTCTCGCGCTCAGACAAGGATTCCTTACTGTCAGCATTGTTGATCATGCTTGAGATGCGGGCAGAGAGGTCATCATTCTTCAATTTTTGTTCCAAGAGACGGATGGCGGGAACAAACAGTACATCCTCCACATTGCTATGGTTGCACAGCCATTCCTCATTATTGTATATGTCATACAAGGTAGCCGTCAACTGATTATTGGCAAGTCCGTCATGAGGAAGATACTTGATGATGATGCTTTTCAGTTCGTGGAACTTACCCGTTGTGTCGCTATGGTGCTTTGAGAAGATGTCAACGTTGTAGTTTGACATTTGCTCTCCCCGGAGGAGGGCCTCCACATAAGGGAAGAGAGTTTTCTCCTCATACTTCATGTGCACCCGGATGTCGTGGGCATATTCATCATAGAGTCGCAAAATGAGAGCAGCAAGTTGGTCGCCCAGGCTCAGCGACTCTTCCAGTTTTTTACGGATAGACGGCAACTGGAAGTCGAGGAAATAACGGTGTGAAGCCCTCAGATAAGCCAGCAATGTGCTGACAGACATTTTTTCGTCAGTTTCCTTAGGCGCATAACCGTTGATCAGGAAGTTGACGACCGTGAGGAAACTGTGACAATCGACATTCTGCTCCTGGCACACCTCTTTGACCGTCTTGTCTCCGAATCCCAGGCGAATGCCAAACGCGCCCAGTCCCTGCAGCATGCTATAGTTGTCGCTGATGAGATCGATCATCTTGTCATCAGCCTCATATAGTTTGATTCTTTTCATCTCATCTTATTCTATGACGCCACAAAGTTACGACTTTTTCTTGGATTATCACAATCCCCAAATGTAGGCATTATGTTATCACTGTCACTGTCAAACATCACTATAACAAGGTAGTCGATTCATATTATCCGAGTAGAGTTGTCAACGCTGGATTTACGAAATTACCGATTTTTGCGTATTGTCCGATTAGTTGAAATGGGCTTATTTTGCACCGCAAAAAATCAGGAACAAACGATGAAAATGAGATTGATGCTCACAGCAGTTCTTCCCCTCCTGTGCCTTAGCGTGATGGCTCAGGAATCAGAAGACAAAGGCATAGATGCCCTTACAGGAGCCACCCAACAGGCCCAGGAAACAGAAGAAAAGAGCCAGGCGCTGTCACGCCTGCATATAGGCGGTTATGGTGAGGCGGTGATGAGCCGGAACTTCCACAGTCAGAGTTTCAACCGCTACAAGAAGCCCGAAAACTATACTGACGACAAGAGCCACGGGCGTTTTGACCTGCCCCACGTCTGTGTGAACCTCGGCTACGATTTCGGCAAAGGCTGGTCGATGGGTTCAGAGATAGAGTTTGAGCACGGCGGCAATGGAACAGCCGTAGAGATCGAGGCAGAAGAGGCCGGAGAATATGAGGCAGAGGTAGAGAAAGGCGGTGAGGTGAACATCGAGCAGTTCTGGATCAACAAAGCATTTTGGAACGGCCAGTTCAACATCAAGGCAGGAGAGATCATCGTGCCTGTAGGCTATTCCAATGCCCGTCACGAGCCCAACCAATTTTTTACAGTTTACCGTCCGGAGGGAGAAGCCACCATCATGCCCAACACGTGGCATCAGGTGGGTCTCTCGCTATGGGGTCACCTGAAGGACTGGCGATATGAGGTACAGTTGCTCTCAGGTCTGAACTCCGAGAGTTTCACCGCCGAGAATTTCGTTCACTACGGGGCCACGAGTCCCTATGAGTTCAAGGTCGCCAACAACTACGCCGGCGCTCTCCGCATCGACAATTCCTCCATCAGGGGACTCCGCATCGGCCTCAGCGGCTATTACGGCTACACTTTCCGCAACACTCTCCGCACTCCCGGCAGCAAATACGATGACGTGACGGGAGCATTGGGAATCGTGGCCCTCGACTTCTCACTCAACCGTTGGAACTGGATAGTCCGAGGCAATGTGGATTATGCCCATTTCAGCGATGCCGATGAGATCTCAGCCTACAACCAAGCCAACTGGACACACCACAAATATCAGGATGGCAACCCCCACCACTATTCCAACATCGGCAGCAGTGCTTTGGCATATGCCATAGAGGCAGGTTACAATATCTTCTCACAATTACCCAAGAAGCGTCAGGGGAAAGAGCAACTATTCCTCTTCGGGCGTTTCGAGCATTACGACACCATGGCCTCCGGCACCTACGAGTCGATGTACAAGTACACCAAGAAGTACCGTTTTGCCATTGGTCTGAACTACTCACCCGTGAAGGAGGTCACCATCAAAGGCGAGTACTCCTACCGTTTCTTTGAGAAGCCCAACAATAACGGGCTTGCCTCAGACAGTCCGCTCTACAAGCAGCCCTACAACAATGAGCCGAGTATCAATGTAGGCATCACTTACTGCGGCAAATTCATTTAGACATCAACAATTCAATTAAAACCATCAACATTCAAGCAAATGAAAAGCAAGACTCTTTTGAAAATGGCAGCCATCGCTGTCGCACTTTCCGCAGGCATCGCTTCCTGTTCCAGTGATGATGATGCCAACACGACCACCGTCACTGGAACCCAGGCAGCCCTCGACCAGGCCTGCAATGACTGGAAAACAGCCCGTGCCGACTGGGAGAAATCCGAAGCCTTCCTTTTTGGAGCAGCCGATGTCTACTCCATCGACCCCCACACCGACACCTGGCCGGTAGCCGCCAATGACCTGGCCGATGTGCTCCGCGATGAGAAAGCGATGTCCAACCTAGACAACTTCATCAAGACCGCCAACTCCGGAATCTTGGGCTATCATGGTTTGGAGTATGTGCTTTTCCGCCAAGGTCTTCCCCGCCAGATCAGTCAAATCACCAATTTGGAATACAACTACATCTGTGCCGTAGCCAAGGACCTCTACAATGCCACCGCCACCCTGGAAGCCTGCTGGGACTCCAAGGAAAGCAATACCGAACGTCATCAGATAGCCATCAACTACGTGGCGACCCACAATGCCATCAATGACGACGGCGACGCCGAAGGTTCGCTGGGCTCGTTCCAAAACTTCGGCAAGGCCTTCAAGACCCCAGGCACCGGCGACTGGGCCACAGCCCTCGACGCCACCCTTGAGATCATCTCCGGCTGCCAGGACATCATCGGCGAAGTGGGAGACTCCAAGATAGGCCTTCCCTATACAGGAGAGGACGCCACCTACATCGAGTCGCCCTATGCCTACAACTCCATCACCGACTTCTACGACAACATCATCAGTTGCAAGAACGCCCTCTTTGGCCAGATGAGAGCCACCACTCCCCTGCAGCAATCACTGATCTATTTCTGCCAGAACTCAGGCAATGCGACGCTGGCAGGCCAGGCCAACACGGTGGTGACGAAACTCGAAGCCGCGCTTGCCAAGATCAAGGCCATGAAGCACCCCTTCGCCCTTTACTATTCCGACGCCTCCTGCAAGGTAGCCATCGATGCGCTCGGCGAACTTGACGATGCGCTCGGCGCCCTCTCCGAGACACTGTCAGGATATGCCGGCAACAAGACCGTAGAGGCACAATGCCAAACCATCAATGAGAACTATGTAGACAATGTGGTGCTCGCCACCTACCGCTCGTTGGCCGACAACGCACAAAAACTCTATCAGTCGATTGTGAACATCAAAAAATAAAGCACCATGAACAAACCAATTCTGTTGGGTATGATCCTGATGGGAAGCCTCATCACCGCCGGATGTTCCGATGATGACAAGTCCCCCACCTCGTGGGATATAGGCGACCCCACCACTTCAGACTACCCCGAGGACTACTATGCCGGCGGCCTGCTCGGAACCACGACGGTGAACACCGCCACGGCCTTCGAGCAACCCTCGAGAGCAGTGGAAAACGCCGGTATGATGACCGCCTTCAACGAGGGAGAATATCTCTTTGAGAAAGACTACAACACCAACACCGACGGCGCATTTCATGGTCTTGGCCCAGTATATGTACGCCGTGGCTGCCTCTACTGTCACCCAGGCTATGGCCATGGAGCACGCCAGACGGAATACAAGGCCGACATGCACCGCAACGGTTATCTGCTCGTCGTCTACGACAAGACCACCAACGCCTACATCCGTTCGGTGGCAGGTATGCCGCAGACAGGAGCCGTGAAGCCCTTCAAGGCACCCATCGACGAGAACCAGATCAAGATAGCGTGGAACAACTACACCGACGAGTGGGGCAACCGATTCCCCGATGGTGAGACCTATTCGCTCATCTATCCCGATGTGACCATCCCCTACAGTGCCTTCTATGCCCCTGTAGTCGTTCAGCGAGGCGGTGCCGACGTGACCCTTTCAGAGACAGAGTACAACCACGACATCGGCGTGTTGCTGGAATCCACCATCGGCATTTATGGCACCGGATTGACCGATGCCATCCCCGACGAGGACATCACCGCCCAGTGGAAAGCCGAGAGTGAGTATTTCAACAGCATCGGCCGACCTGACGCGCTGAACCCCGCCATGTGGAACCAAGCCACCAACACCTGGAACAGTTATTACAGCAACTCATTGCAGGGAGACGGCACGAAGTATGTGCGGCGCTACACCTACGCCATGTCACGCGGTCCCATCCTGGATGCAGCCGGCGCCAACGCCATCTGGAACATCACCAACGTGACCCGTTCCGACCGCCGCTACCACTATCTCGACCTCGCCGGCAAGTACTATGCCATCAGGTCATCACAAGACCCAGAAGTGCAGGCTGGTTTTGCCGAATACATCAACCGCGCAGACCCCGCAAAGGCACATCCCGAGTGGCACACCGGCGACATGGAGAAAGACATCTACACCTATCTGACCAGCAAGTCGCTTGATGCAGAGATGACCGATGCCCAATACAAGAACCTCATGATCTGGCACCGAGGCCTGGCCGTTCCCGCAGCCCGCAACACGACGACGGCCGACTTCCAGGAAGGCAAGCGCCTGTTCACCCAAATCGGCTGCGCCTCCTGCCACCGTCCGTCGTGGCAGACCGGCGAGGACCACATCCAGGACCCAGCCAAGTTTTTCACCTCCGACAGCGACATGCCACGTTATCCCCATCAGAAGATTTGGCCCTATACCGACTTTGTGCAGCACCGTCTGTGGATGAAGAACGACATACGTACAGGATGGTGCCGCACCACCCCGCTATGGGGTCGCGGACTGGCCGCCAAATGTGGCAGTGGTGTGGAACGTCTGCATGACTGCCGTGCCCGCAACGTGATGGAAGCCATCATGTGGCACGGATGCAAGAACGAGGGCGGCACCAGCGATGCCTACAACTCCGTCGTGCAGTTCCGCAACCTGACAAAGAAGCAGCGCGACCAAGTCATCTATTTCATTGAATCCATCTAAAACCGTTTTGGTGAACAAGAAACTCATTTTTGCCCTATACACACTCATTGCAGTGTGTATAGGGTTTGCCACTGTCATAGAGAAATATCGCGGCACCCATTTTGTCGGTGAGCAAATCTATGGTGCATGGTGGTTCTCTGCCCTGTGGGCATTGCTCACAGTGGCAGCCTGTGCCTATTTTTTCAAGCAGCGCCTATATCAACGAGCAGCCGTGATGCTGCTCCACGTTTCATTCATCGTGATATTGGCAGGAGCGCTGACCACCCATCTCTTTGCCCGCAGCGGCACTGTCCGACTTCGCACCGGCATCCCCGTCACGACATACATTGACAAGGAAGGCTACTTTCAGCCCCTCCCCTCCACCCTGACCCTGAAAGAGTTCCGCATCATCAACTATCCAGGCACAGACGCCCCACTCGACTACCAGAGCGTCATTCAATCCACAGAAAAAGACTCGTCATCCCCGACAGAAGTCGTCGTTTCCATGAACCACATCGGGCATATAGGCGGACACCGTCTTTTTCAGTCCAACTACGACTCCGACGGAGAAGGTGTGTCTCTCGGAGTCAGTTACGACCCTTACGGAATCACCCTCACCTATTTTGGCTACCTCCTGCTGTTGGCCGGCATCATCGCCACGCTGCTGTCGAAAAAGACACAGATGCGCACCCTTTACCGCAAAGCCATGCAGCCCCTTGCCATCCTTGTCCCTCTTCTCCTTTTCGCCTCACCCATCAGAGCCAATGATGGCATACAGGCTGTAGACAAGGAGATTGCCCATCGCTTGGGAAGCATTTGTGTGCTCTACAACAACCGCATTTGTCCGCTCAACACCGTGGCGACCGACTTTGTCACCAAACTGTCGGGCAAGGCCTATTGGGAAGGCTATTCAGCCGATGAGGTTTTCGTGAGTTGGATGATTTACTACTCACCCTGGGAAAAGCAGAAACTGATACGTGTGAAGAGCCGTGCTGTGCAGCAATTATTAGGCATCAGCGGGCAATGGGCCTCCTACAGTGATTTCCTGGATGAGTACCATGAATACAAACTAAAAGATGCCGTAGAAGCATTGAGGAGCGGCAACAGTTCCATAGAAAGGAAAGCGCTGCTGGACGCCGATGAGAAATACCACATGGTGGAGATGTTCTATCGCGGGCAATTCATCAGGATGTTTCCCTATCGCCTTGGAGAAGACATCAACTGGTATATGCCTGGCGGTCAGTCACTCCCCAAGGAAATCCCCGTCAAGGAACAATTCTTCATCAAGCAGTCCATGGACTACCTTACGGAAAGTATAGTGACGGGCCAGCGTGACAAGGCATTGGAGATCATAGCAAAGATCAAGCTCTTTCAGCATGACATGACAGACGACCTGCTGCCCAGCAAGAGCACAGTAAAAGCAGAAATCTTTTACAACACGATAAGGAGCCAGAAATGGCCGGTCTTCCTTTCGCTGACTATCAGTCTGCTGCTATGTGTGTTCATTTTCGCTTCCTCCCAGAAAAAGAAATGGTTGGATGCGATGTCATTGTCTTACATCGTGCTTCTCACGGTGTATGTCACTTTACTGCTCGGTCTGCGATGGTGGCTCAGCGGCCACATACCCATCAGCAACGGCCACGAGACCATGCTTTTCATGTCGTGGGCACTGCTCCTGCTAACCCTTCTTTTCCACCGTGGTTTTCCCATTATCACAGGTTTGGGACCCATGGTCAGTTCTTTTTGTCTGTTGGTGGCCATGCTGGCCGGCAGCAACTCACAGATTACTCCGCTGATGCCCGTGCTCCAGTCACCACTGCTCTCCGTCCATGTCATGACGGTGATGTGCGCCTATGCGCTGTTTGCCCTTCAACTGCTGTTGGGTGTGCATGCCCTCCTTCTGATCAGACGACATAGAGAAGGAGAATTGGAGCGAGTCACTGCTTTGTCGCAGTTGCTGCTGTATCCTGGCGTGTTCCTGCTCACCATCGGCATCTTCCTTGGTGCAGTATGGGCCAATGTGTCATGGGGCAACTACTGGTCGTGGGATCCCAAAGAGTCATGGGCCCTCATCACCCTGATGGTGTATGCTGTGCCACTGCATAAAGCCTCCATCGGACTTTTCAAGAAGCCCCCTTTTTACCACATCTACATGATAAGTGCATTCCTTGCGGTCCTCATCACTTATTTTGGTGTCAATTATTTGTTGGGAGGGATGCACAGTTACGCCTAAGGGATTTAATGAAACGAAGTGGGCAATGTGAGGGAATTTACTCTTCCAGCAACTGCTGCACCGTTACATCTTCACGCTGCTTGCCCTGCTTGTCGAAGAGCAATACGAAGGGGATAGCCGTAAAATTGAATTTCTCCTGCAGATAGCCCCATTCTGAGCGGGTGATATAAATGTGCTCGCCCCTGATGTTGTTGGGTTCCAGGAAAGATTTACAATGCTCTGGCGTATCGTCGGTGATGTAGAGATACTTGACGGGCTTGTCCTTGTTGGCCTCTACCTCATCGCGCATTTGGAGCATGGTGGCCCGGCAAGGTCCACACGACATTTCCCAAAAATCTACGTAGAGCACGTTGCCCTTGTAGGGCTCGATGATACGTTGGAAGATGCTGTCGCCCTTGGTCAAAGGCTTTTCTTCCACCACTTTGATTTCATTCTTTTTCATGTATTCGCGATAGGCCAATATGCCTTGGCGAATCAGTTCGGGGTGTGTGATGACGGCCATCGTGGCGGCAAAGTCTTCGGCAATCATGTCATGTTGGTCCTTGAGCCATTCTGCGGAGTTGAAGATGTGGCGAAGTTGGCACACCTGTGCGCTGAAGTCGGTTGGACTGAGGTGCAGTTTGTCTTGCAGTTCGTTCATTGTGTTTTTTCTGAACTCGCGAGAATAGACATGCTTTTCTTGTGCTATGGTCTCGGCAATCTTGGGGTCGTACTCAAAGGGGATATATTCCAGCACTCCACTTGCATACATGGGACGCATAACAGTATACTCCACATAATTAAAAAAGAACTCATCGCCAGCAATCATCAGCAGCGGATTGTCGAGCAGGTATTTCTCACGAGGCGCAACGAAACTGAAGAACTGCTGCCAATAGGCTGCTTTATCTATGTTATCCATATCCGTAAGCATATAGTAGCGGCAAATATTCTCCAAGTGTTGTGAGACAATATATGTGCGCAAGATGTCAGATGCCAAAGGCGAGCAACCTTCAAGTTCTGGCATACCTGTGTTCATCCTCCTTACCACATCATCAAGACAAGCCACCTGTACATCCTTCCATTTCATCAGCGAGTCAGGCCCCTTCTCTTGTATGTTGTCTCTTGCTGGGAAATCGCAGTAAGTTTTTCTTATCTTCTCAAACAACCTGGTCACCTCGCCACCGAGGCCTGTGCCATCAAACTTCAAGCCCTCTTCCTTCGTCTGTTTTGTTATGTCAATGGTGACGTTGACAGTATCGCCGGGACAAGCATATGCCGTTCCCAACGGATAGACGAGTACAAACATCGGGTAAGGCACATAGATGTTGAGCGAGAAACTGCCATCATTTTGGAACTCAATAACGGAGGTTTTCTCCTTGCGCACGATATAGTCGCGCATGATAACGGTGAAGCGCCCATTCAACTGTTCAAGAGTCTCCTGTGGAACCTTCTCTCCCTTTGCATCTTCTGGAACGACAAGACGTCCCTGAATCACCACATTGCCGCCATGCAGGCGATACTCGCTCAGTTCTGCACTCGGATAGTTCAGCAACTGCGGCACGTCCTCCTTCTTTACTTTTTTCTTGGCTTCAATACCGATAGGCACAAGGAGCATGACTATTAGGAGGGATAAAATGATTCTCTTGTTCATGATTTCTTTTGCTTCGTTAATCGGTTGCAAAAATACTATATTTTTTCTACACAAAAAGAGTGATTCGGATGAAAACTATATTTTTGTTCTTTTCGTCTTTATCAGGTAAAGGCACGGGACGCATCACTGCGCCCCATGCCATGTCCCGGGTACTTATGAATCAAAATCTGTTGATATTATTCGTCTTTTTTAGGTTCCATTCCCTTGAGATAGATCCTCTTCCCGTTGATGTAACTCTTCAGTTTCTGCCAGTCGCGTGGAATCCAGAGTTCGCCCTTGTTGTTGAGGGTGAGGATGTGGAAATTGCCGTCTCTGTCGCACATACAACTGAGATAGTACTCTTTGTCGTCTTTAAAATTGTGCCCTGTGACGATGTCCTTGAGATTCAAATAGGGGAAGCGCCGGGTGTAATTGTAGGAATAGAACTGGTTGGGGTGACTGTTGACATAATCGTATGCCAGTGAATCGAGTTGCCGATAGATGGCTTGTGCCTCGTCTTTATGCTGAGACGGGATGAAATAGTGGATGCCGGTAGTCAGTCCTGTATGCTTGTTGTCACTGTTTTCGCTTTGGAAAGAAATCAAGCGGACGAAATCATCGTCGTTCTTAAAGCCTTCGTCGTGCCGCCAATAAACCGGGTATGTCTTCGCCCCCTTCAGTTTTTTCAACTGTTTCAGAACAGGCTGAATGCGTGAGTTGAAAGCGACAGTGTCAAAGGGCTGCATATCGTTCCAAGTGATGCCGGTAGGTATGGAATAAACATTTTGGGATTTTGGGAAGACATTCGGCAAATGCTGATGCTTGTGAAAAAACGCCAAGGCGTTCGTAAAAAGGGGAAAAAAGAATTGAGCCCTATATGATTAGTTGCAAGGCCATAGTATCAAGTTTTTCTATCACGAATTAGAGAGATTTGTCGAAGACCCACTGACCGAAGGGAGGTAATTAGAGAATTAAGAATTATATGCAAAAAATGAATTATCAGAATGGGCGGCGGAGAAACCGCCGCATGCGGAGAAAAGAGAACCGGCCCATTTATGGCAAGGGCCCGTTCCACCTGTAACTGCCCGGTTTGAGGGTGAGGCGCATGCCATTCTCCGCACACATTCTCACCACCCCGGGAGCCAGTTGGCAGATATCATGGAAATGGGAGAATCCGAGGGTGCGGCAACAGGCGAAAGCGGTAGCCCCGCCCTCTATCACCAAATTGTCAGGACGGCAGATGGCGACCAGTGATCTGACCATTTCCGCCATGGTCTCGCGCAGACGAACCGCCACCTCTTTCCCCGTCAAGTGATGAAATGGAATGGCAAGGGCCATGGCATGATGAGCAGCAAAAACCGGAGCCACCTCCGCCACCCATTCCTGAACATCCGTGTCCCCATTGTATAGGTCCAACGGCATGGTAGCCACTGGCACAGGAAGCAGATCCGGCCGGCTCTGGGTGCTGCCACAGACCACCAATACATTCTCCGAAGGAAAACAAAAATCGTGCTTTACAGATTGTTGCGTCAGTCCCATGAGCCGCAGGAGTTCAACAAACAAGTCGGCCGCACCCGCCAACAGCGCATTTCCGCCAGCCTCATTCAGCCAGTGGCGGATATCATCAGCAGACGACACATCAGGGATCAGCACCTCCATGCCCTCCGCCTCAGGGAATCGTTCATACACGGAAGATGTCAGAGCCGGAAATTCCGGGTCGTGAGCAAACGCCGTCTGACTGATGGGTATGCCGCCGACATAATAAATTCCCCCTTGGATGGTCCTACATTTTGAGGGATTGGCTGGAATGAACAACACACGAGCCGCCAGCAAGGCATCCATCCATGCCCGTATTTCCGCCATTATATGTCCCCTTAGCGCCGAGTCCGTCTTTTTGAACAGCAAGACGTCCCCCGGCAATGCCCGCGCCACGCTGCGCGTCATTTCCACCGCGTCACGCTCATTGGCAGAGCGCGTGTCCGTCGCCAGCACTGTCACATCCTTGCTGACGGTCAACACCCCATCAGACATTGCAGTCAGCAACTCAGTGTCCAATCCGTAAGAACTGGCGATGCCCGCTATCTCAGCCGCCCCCGTAAGATCATCAGCCACGACAAAGATTGGACGGGCGAGTCGGACGGGGCGGACTTGTTGGACAGGGCGGACTTGTTGGACGGGGCAGGCTGATTTTTTGCTCATCAGTTCCTCATTCTGTTGATGGCCATCTTGGTGGCGTAATCGATGGACACCATCAAGGCATCCTCGCTGGCGATACCCTTTCCTGCCACATCGAAAGCGGTGCCGTGGTCCACCGACACCCGTATGATGGGCAGTCCGAGCGTGATGTTCACCCCCTTGACGCTGTCCATCTTGCCCGTTTCCGCATTCCAGTTGAATCCAACCACTTTGAAAGGAATGTGCCCCTGGTCGTGATACATCGCCACGCAACCGTCGAACTGTCCGCACTTGGCCTTGGCAAACAACGTATCAGGCGGGACAGGTCCCACCACATTGAATCCTCTCATTGTGAGTTCCTCCACCGCCGGTATGATTTCCAATGCCTCCTCATCGCCGAACAATCCGTTGTCCGACGAATGCGGGTTGAGTCCGGCGATGCCAATGCGCGGATTCTGAATGCCGAACTGCCTGCAGGCATCATCTATGAGTTCGGTCACCTCGATGATGCGCGCCTTTTTTACCAAGTCACACGCCTTTCTCAGCGGCACATGCGTTGACACGTGGATGACCCTCAGGTGCTCATCCGCCAGCAACATGGCATATTTCTTGGTGTGAGTGAATGTGGCGTATATCTCCGTGTGACCGTCATAATGATGCCCGGCCAGGTTGAGCGCCTCTTTATTGAGCGGAGCCGTCACTGTGCCGTCGACTTCATTCTTCATAGCGAGGTCGATGGCCTTCCGTACAGAGATAAAAGCCGCATTTCCGCATTGCGCCGACACCTGGCCATAGACCAATCTATTGACATCGACACACAGCAAATCATATACATCGATGGTGCCCCATGTGAAACGAGCATCCTTCACCGTGCTGACAGCATTTATTTTCAGGTTAAGACCGAGCAATCCAACCGTTCGTCGCATGACCTCTGCATCGCCGGTGACAATAGGTCTGCATTTCTCATAAGTTTCAGGATGGCTGAGCGCCTTTGCCACGATTTCCGGTCCGATGCCGGCGGGGTCGCCCATGGTAATTGCGAGTATTGGAAGCATATTTTTTAGGGTTTTGAGGGTTTGAGGTTTGAGGGGATAGAGGGGATAGAGGGGATAGAGGGAACGCGCAAAACGCGTTCATACGGAGAAAACGATTATGATTTTTTACAATTTCATTTTTAATCTTCAATTTTCAATCTTCAATTTTCAATCTTCATTTTTCTTCATCTTTTCCATTGACTGATAGATGGTGAGGCTCTTGTCGGCGAGGGGAGTCTTGAAGAAGAAACTGGCGAGATAGCCCACGACCAAGACGATGAGGTGACTATAGACACCCAACATGAACTTATGGTGCTTGAAGTTCCACTCTCCAAGATCCAACAAGGTGCTTTTTGTGCCATCCCCATCGATATCGACCTTTGTGGAGGTGAGAACCGCATAAGCCGTGAAGAGTACTGCCGCAGCGATGCCTATATACAGCCCTTGTTTGTTGGCCCTCCTGCTGAACAGTCCGAGCAGGAAGATGCCCACGATGCCCGCCGAGAAAATGGCATAGAGGGAGAAAAGCGCACCCAGCACCCCCTCTCCTCCCCAGGAGATATAGAGACAAGCCACTCCCACGGCAGCCAGTCCTGCCACAACCACCATCCATTTGCCAAAACGCAGTTTGTCCTTGTCTGTGCAATGAGGTCGGAAGCGCGCGTAATAATCCTGCACAGCAATGGCCGACAGACAGTTGAGGTCAGCGTCGAGGCTTGAGATGGCAGCCGCAGCAAGAGCCGCGATGATCAGTCCTCTGACCCCCACCGGCAACTGGTTGGCGATGAAGTAAGGGAATACCTCATCCGCCTTGATATCCTCAGGCAGCAGAGGAGCCCCTGCAGAATGGTAATAGGCGAAGAGCAGTGTGCCGATGAACATGAACATGGCCCAGATGGGAACGCTCATGAGCACGCCGATGAAAGCCGCCTTTTTGGCCTCCTTGTCGCTTCGTGCCGTCAGGTAGCGCTGCACGATAGTCTGGTCGGTGCCATATTTCTGCAAGGCATAGAAGATGCCGTTGAACACCATGACGTAGAAGGTACACTCCGTGAAATCCCATGTATAGGGTCCGAAATCAATTTTATTGTATTCCCCTGCGATGCGCATGGCCTCAGCCGGTCCACCCTCAGGCAGGAAAAGCAGCAAGACGACGCAGATGACTCCTCCACCTATGAGCAATGCCCCCTGCACCACATCCATCCAAACGATGGCCTCCATCCCGCCAAACAATGTGAGCACGATGATGGTCACGCCCAGCACCATGACGATAGTGTAGATATTGATGTTGAGGAAAGTGGCAAGGGCCATCGAGACGAGGAAGAACACCGTCCCCGCCTTGGAGAAATGCCCCAAGGTGAAGGCGAAGGAACTGTAGAGTCGGGCGAAGAGTCCGAAACGCCGTTCGAAATACTCGTATGTGGAGAGTCGGATGACCCTTCTGAACAGGGGAACGATAATTCCGATGAGCGCCACCAGAACGATGGGCACCATCAGTCCCTGAACAAGCAGGATCCAGTTGCCCTCATAGGCGGCACCCGGATAAGCCAGGAAGGTGACACTGGAGATGAGCGTGGCGAAGATAGAGATGCCAACCGCCCAAGCGGGGATGCGTCCACCTCCTGCGAAATAGGTGCTGGTGTCTTTCTGCCTATGTGCGAAATACATGCCCATGCCTATAGCCAGGAGCACGGACACAGCGACGATGATATAATCAAGAGAATGCACTTTTAAGATTGAAAATTGAAGATTGAAGATTGAAAATTATGGGGAGGTGAGAGGTGAGGGGTGAGAGATATGACTATTGTGCTGATGCGAGATTTTTTGCTTTTTGGGCAATGATTTCCTCTTCCTCCTTGGAAAGTCGTGAGAGCGGCATGAGCATCCATGGGTCACACAGTCCGAGTGTCTGCATCATCACTTTGAGGGCAGCAAGGCTTTCGCCAAGCGTGCGGTCTTTTTGATAGACCGAGCAGATGTCCGCCGTCACCTGCTGCAGATGAGCAGCCTTCTCCGTTTCCCCATTAACAGCCGCCTGATAGAGTTGTGCATAGAGATGAGGGATGAAATTGCCCCCCGACGGTACGATACCATCAGCGCCCAGTGCCAGTGTCTCGGCAGAGAGAGCGGCACATCCGCAGAAGAAAGAAAAGTCTTCCCGGTCACGGGTAAACGAGATGATTTCCTTCATTCTCATGAGGTCGCGCTCCGAATCCTTCAGTCCCACGATATTGGGATGGTCTATCATCAACCCGATCATATCTATGGGGATGCTCATGTGTGTGGTCGCCTTGATATTGTAGAGCATGAGCGGACTGGTGATGGCATCCGCCAGGGCACAATAATACTGATACATCTGCATAGGAGTCAGCGCATAATATGTGGGGAGCGTGGCCACAATGACATCCGCCCCCGCCTTGGTGTACGCCTCCGCCTGATCAATTTGCTCAGCGAAGCAGTTGCCAGTCAGTCCGGCATAGACCTTTATCCGTCTTTTTGCCGCCTTCACAACCTCCTTCACTAAAAGCAACCCGTCGTTCCGGCTCACGGAGTTACCCTCTCCGGTCGTTCCCAAGAGCAAAGGAGCCACATCATTTTGTGCCAGGAACTCTATGATTCTGCCTACTGCCAACGTGTCGATATCCCCATGCTCTGTGAAAGGAGTCACCATCGGCACTACCACGCCTTTGTATTTCTTGTTCTTCATTAGATATTGTTGTGTTTTTGATGAATTTGTATGAAAAAGACGCATCATAGTAGCAAAAGTAATCAAAGTGAGAGCGTTTAATTATTTTTATGAAAGCGTATGGCGTTAATTATGAATAATATTTGCTAAATTTGCACCCGTTTAAACAACAGCAGATGAGAAGGATACTCCTAATGGCAGCCATGGGTATATTTTGCTTATGCATGGCAGCCAACCCTATATCACCCAAGAAGGTACTTAGCAAAGCCCGTCTGATAGCGGGAACACAACTTTCAATCGAGCCCTCAGACATCAGGATAGCCTACAAGACTGTCCGTACTTCCGGAGAGCCGAGTCTCTATGTCGTGAACATGGGTCACGGCAAAGGTTTCGTCGTTCTTTCCGGAGATGACAGTACTGAAGAACTCATCGGCTACAATGACCAGGGAGATTTTGACGCCTCCCAGATGCCCGACAACATGCGCGCATGGTTGGACATGTGGACCGCCCAACTCGACGAGGAACTATCCACCCCGACAACAGCAGTCCAGAGAGCCTCCAGGGTGAAAGCCATCAACAACCATTCCACCGCTGTCATCGAGCCACTCATCACCTCCCGTTGGGGGCAGGCTTCTCCATACAACAAGTTATGTCCCACCCTCGGCGATGTGAAATGTCCTACTGGCTGCGTAGCCACTGCATTGTCTCAGATATTGAGATATCACCATTATCCCAATGGCAATACCACCTCCATCCCTTCGTATGTGACGACTACGAACAAACTGAACATGCCAGAACTTCCCCCGACCTCCTTCAATTGGGAACTGATGACAGATGAAGTGAATGAAGAATCGCCACAGGAAACCATCGATGAGGTAGCCAAACTGATGAAGTACTGCGGTCAGACTGTCAAAATGGACTACCGTGACAATGGAGCCGGTTCTTTCTTTTACGATCTTCCGGAAGGTCTTCCCAACTACTTCGGCTATCCCAATACCCTGCACCACGAATACCGTGAATCGTATGATGAGGAAGGTTGGGAACAACTGTTGGTGAATGAGTTGCAGCATCATCAGCCCGTGCTTTATTCTGCCTATACCAACACCGATGCCGGTCATGCATTTATCTGCGACGGTTACGACGGAAATGGCTTCTTCCACATCAATTGGGGATGGGCAGGAGCCGCCGACGGCTATTACCGTCTGCCCTCCGCCCATGCCAAGGGAGAAGGTCTGAATCCCAACGTGAAGAACTACCACTTAAGCATGAACCAATCTGCCTTGATAGGCATCAAGGCAGAGGGAACCGATGACTTTACAGCCCCCGCCGAGGAACTGTGGGTGTACAGCCGTCCCAGTCTGAAGAACGGTCGCATTTACACCCGTGCCAACGCCACCTCACCATTTACCGGCATTACCCTCATCCTGTCGGTCGCCAATACGCTTTCCACTCAGAAAGCCTTTTTCCATGGCTATGGTCTTTACGATGACAACAACACACTTGTCACGACGCTGAAGCCCACATCCAACACCAGCACCTTCGCTGCCAACGGCAAGAAAGACCTTGAACTGTCCTCCGTCAGTCTATCAGGGATAGAGAACGGGCATTACACCCTCAAAGCCATATACAAGGATAAGAACTCCGCCCCGTGGCAACCGATGGGCGGCACAGACAAGAACTACACCGATGTCGTCATCAGCGACACCGAGATGACACTCACCCCTGTTCCCAAAGCCGATTTTGCCGTCAATGCGATATGGATGGACAAGTCCTTCCTCAACATTGATTTCGACAATAATGACGAGGTGTTTTTCGGCACCATTTACCTGCGGAAATACAACACCAAGACCAAGGTCGTTACAGAAATCTGCCACGACAACCTGTCAGCAGATCCACAGTCGCATTCCCACTATGAGTTGTTCATCCCCGAAGACCAGTCGCTGAATCTTTCGAAAGACAAGTACTACCTGTCTGTAGACTATTACGACACGCAGTATTTTTACACCAATGAGAAAGTTGCCAAAGACAACCTCCACAAGCAAGTGGTCATCGAGAATCTCAGCGAAGACGGGCAAGCCATCGTAGGCGACCGCGTGATGGGTCATTTCACCGTGCGCAATGACGGGAGCACCGGTTACAATGGAGTCGTCAAACTCACCTTAGGCGATGATCTCGACAACATCACCAGAATCTGGAGCGACACCCTTGACATCGCATCCGGCGACAGCATCGTGATACCCTTTGAGTATCTGATGAGCGACACCTTGCGCCAGTACTGCCTCCGCACCATCCACCAAACCGGCACTTACTCATGGTCGTGTGACAGCACTGGCATGCTGAGGCTTACCAAAGGCGCCATCTATTGGACCCGCACAGGAGAATTGAAGGTAAAGACTGCCGCCCCGAAATTCCAAGTGCCTGAAGAAGCGCTTGCCATCATCCTCGGCAATGCCTACGTATCCAATGTGACCCCCAACAGCAACCCCAATACCATCTACATACTCAACAACAAACTTCCCACAGGTCTGAAATCAACCAACTATGTGAGGAGTTCTTATGAGGGCGACGACCTCATCTTTGAAGGTTCGAATCTCAAGTTCACCGACGGTTACGACTATCTGATACCCCGTAAGATGATATTTACGGGCGATGTGACCTATACGCGCAACCTCACTGACAGCACTTCATTGGCCTGGAGCACGCTTTCCCTCCCCTTCAAGCCCACCTCCATCATGGCCGACGATGAGGGTCTCATGCTCAGACAAGACGACGAAAACGAAGAGAACCATCTGAGAATCCTGGAGATAACAAGGGTGAAAGACACCATCGTGACCACATCGTACGCCACTGCCTTGGAAGCCCACACCCCCTATCTGATGGCTTATGACACATTGCTTGTAGGCAAGACACTGCGTTTTGAGGCACAAGACTGCACCATAGCCCCCACCCTCTCCCAAGATTATCGGACGACAGCAGGCAACTACACGCTTCAGGGCACCCATGTCAGAGACTCCATCCTCAACTGCTATACCCTCGACGGCAACCGCCTGCGGCACGCTGAGAAAGGATACTATGTGGATGCTTTCAGGGCATATCTCACCTGCGACAGCACGGAAATCCCCACCCTGCTCGCCATCGACATCGACAATCCTGAGCCAGAACTTCCAAGACTGGCCGGAGACGCCAATATGGACCAGCGGGTGAACGTGGCCGACGTCATGCTGGTGGTTCGTTTCGTCCTGAAAGAAGACATAGAAAATTTCTCCTACCGGAACGCTGATTTCGACGAAGACGGAGAAGTCAACATCACCGATGCCGTTTCCATCGTCAAGGCAGTTCTCGGTGACGAAGAAGGAGAAGAAGGAGAAGAAGGCAGTGAAGGCGGCAACGAGGAAGAAGACAATGAGGGCACAGAAGGAGAAGGTGGAACCCAAGAAGGTGAAGAGAATCAAGAAAACCCCTAAAAACAGAATATGACCATGGCTACAAAGATTGCTTTTTTTGACGCGAAGAGTTATGACCGCGAGACCTTTGGCAAGGTGAACAGCGAGTATGGATATGAGATACAGTATTTCAAGGAACGGCTCAGTATGAACACCGTATCCCTGACCCGTGGCGCAACCATTGTGTGCATCTTCGTCAATGCCGAGTGCGATGAGCGTGTCATAGAAAGGATGAAGGAGAATGGTGTGAAACTTATCGCTCTGCGTTGCGCAGGATTCAACAATGTGGACATCCATGCAGCCCACAAACATGGTTTGCGTGTGGTCCGCGTACCCGCCTATTCCCCACACGCCGTGGCCGAGTATGCCGTCACCCTCATGCTTGCCCTCAACCGCAAGGTATACCGCTCAGTCTATCGAACACGCGAAGGCAACTTCCGTCTTGGCGGTCTGATGGGCTTCGACATGTACGGCAAGACAGCAGGCATCGTAGGAATGGGCCGCATCGCCAAGGAACTGATCAAGATTCTTCGCGGTTTCGGTATGAACATACTGGCCTATGACCTGTATCCTGACGAGGCATTTGCCAAGGAGCATCAGGTGAAGATGGTGACCCTCGACGAACTATACGAAGGCTCAGACATCATCTCACTGCACTGTCCGCTGACGGAGGAGACGAAATTCATCATCAACAGCGACAGCATCACAAAGATGAAGTTTGGCGTGATGATCATCAACACCGGCCGTGGCAAACTCATCAAGACCGAGGACCTCATCAACGGGCTTCGCTCACATCAGGTGGGTTCGGCAGCGCTGGATGTGTATGAGGAAGAAGCCGACTACTTCTACGAGGACCGTTCCGACCGCATGATCGATGATGACAAGTTGGCCCTTCTGCTCATGATGCCCAACGTCATCGTAACCTCTCACCAGGCCTTCTTCACCCGTGAAGCCACCCGCAATATCGCGCTCACGACACTCCAGAACATCCGCGATTTTGAAGAGGGCAAAGAATTAGTCAACGAAGTAAAATAAAGAATATTCAACTTCCGCAAGTTGAGAGTAGTTAAAGAAGTGAAGTAGTTAAAGAAATGGCTTTAACTTCTCAGTGAAGCAATAACTTCATAACTACTTAACTACTTGCAAGTTAAGCAAATGTGAAACTTGAATAAAGAATACAACTATGAAAACTAAATTGTTGATTGCTTTTATAGCATGCCTCATCGCTGGGTCAGCCACTGCTCAGATTGACCTCTCGATGAAAAAGAACCCTATTTACGTAGTGACTCCCATCCATGTCACAAGCGACCAGAAACATGAGCAGAGGACATTTGCCGCCATGCGCGCGCCCCTTATAAAGAAGGTAAGTGAGAACCCCAAAGTGCAGGTTGTGGAAGACAGGGCATGTGTCAACAAGTTGCTGACCGTCATCCAGAACCTCAAGAAATTCACTCAAAGAGACTCCACCAATGGAAAGGTATACTACAAGTTGGAGTTCCATTACGCTTTGGCCATCAAGAATACAGAAAAGAACGAAGTGATAGCCCAAGGCTCGACAAAAAAAGGTTACGCACAGTCGGAGAAAAGTTTCGCCGATGCTTTCGCCAGCGCCTGCAACAAGATTCCCTATGACAGTGATTTCAACGAAGTCGCTGAGGAAGCATTCGCCCTTGTGGGCCTCATTACAAAGATTGAGCCTGATGCCAAGAAGCCCAATCGTGCAGGACTGGTCCACATCAACTTAGGCAAGAACCATGGCCTCCGCAGCAACCAGTGGTTTGATGTATTCGTCGTAGTCAATGGCAATGTGAGCGACCGTGTCGCCACCCTCCACCTGGACAAGGCAGGAGCCCTCACCTCGGTCTGCAAGGTAAAGAAAGGCAAGGACGAACTGCTCACACTTTGGAACAACAACCCAGGTGTGAAATTTGCTGTTGTATCCAGGATGGAGAGCAACATCTTCAAGAAGTTGGAGAAATCCCTGGACTTTTTCAACACCATCACAGACGTCTTTTAAGCATCCGCATAAAAGAAGCGATGCCCCACCAAACAACTGCCTGTCCAGTCCGAGACCCTTCGGACAGGACAGGCAGTTTGAATGATGGCTGATTTATGTAGGTTCAACGCCCCCCAACCCCCTCTAATCTTAGAGGGGGAGTCCGTCAAACATCAAGGACGTGTGAGCAGATGCTTGGCAGCGAGTACGAGGAACATGTAATGTGAAGACCCACCCCCCAGCACATACTCCACCTGCTGCCAGAGGAAGGGGAATTCCAGCAACTCAGGGAAATCGGGACGAATGAGTGCAGTGCCCGATACCACACCTCCCGGGATGTAAGACCAGTCGGCCCTGTTGAGTCCGTAAGCCACCGTGGCAGACTTCGCCCCCACCCCCGACGCGAATGACGCGTTGTTGCTTCCCGGATGGCATCCGAGAATGAAATTGAGCGCATTGAGCACCGTCTCCTTTGGGAAGACATCAGGGAAGGCGTCAGCCAGGAAATAATATTCGAAGCCGAACCGCTGAATATCCCATCCCGCCCCCCAGATGCTTGGTCGGTAAGGCACACCGTAAGGAGTCTCAGCCACCTGTTTGTCAAGACTTTCCTTGTATCCAGTCAGGGCGTTACGGAAGGCAGCCACGAACCGTTTGGCCCGTTTCTCTTTTGATGAGGAAAGTTTTTGCACCAGCCTTGCCATCACCCACCCCGAACGGTTGATGCTCGCGATGGCCATATCCTGGTTGTCGAAGATGAAATCGAGGTATTCCTTCTCTCCGGTGGTGAGATAGAGTTCCACTGCCCCCTGCAACCTCAGCATTTTGAAGCGCTCATCCACCTTCGTGTTCTTATAAATATAGGCTGCGATGTCGAGACATTCCTTCGCCAGTTCGTCATTGAATCCCCTCAGCACTCTGGAAGTTCCCGCCAACTGAGCCGCCGTGGACAGTTCACGAGGAGGATTATCCTCTGTGAATATCCATCTGTCATCATCGTTGCCGATGGTGCCGTCGGTCATCGCAGAAGCATCCCCCAGCAGCACATATTGCCGCAAGTTGTTGCAAATGATTCCCCGGTAGAGCCGTCCCAGTGCCTGGTATGACCTCACCACGGTCAGCGCCCCATTCTCCACCTGCTGCAGGATATCGTTCTTTCCGTCAGCCTCATGGATTTCCACCAAATGACGTTTTTGGTCAATCATCGTTGCATCGATATCGGGATGGAACGCCTCGTAAGTGAGTGCGAGGATATAAGCCTCACCCGCCTGTGACTCCACACGCAGGTCAAAATCGCCCGCGTCGTGCCAGCCACCCACATTCACCCCCGGAACGATGTCTCCGGCGGCATATTTGGACAGTCCCGGTTTCTGCACGTATCCATCGAAATGGTTGCCCACGGCAGCCATCCTCGCATCGTCCATGTGGCAGGCATCATGCCATACGCGGTATTTCTCGTTCACCCTCATGTGGCACATCTGGACAGGCAGGAAATACTCTATGACAGGCTGCCATACACCTCGGTCGTAAACTCCGTCATCAATGCGGAACACCGATGACTTGGAGTCCGCATAACGGAGTTGGTATAGACCAGGCTCCCTGATATCCGAGAAGTCCACGGTGAGATATCTGTACCGCAAGAACTGTCCCCACGATTCAGGTTGGATGGTTTTGACCACCTTTTCCCCGTCAGCATCCACACGGACAATGGTAGCCTGAGCGGTAGATGTCTCTCGCCTGTCGGTCTCTATGATGGCTTTCTTCTGCTGTTGGGTGTGGTAGCCCACCTGTGAGGTCTGCACCACAGGTTTGTAGCGCCATCCTTCGACCACATTGGGTGTGATGACCCAAACCACCGCATTTTTGGTGACACCAGGTTTAATTTCACTTCTCAGCACGAACCACCCATTGTTATGGTTCATTCTCCCGTCATAGAGTTTCAGGTCGCCCGTTTTCGACTCAATGGTCAGCCGGCTGTAAGGATCATCGGGCTGTGAGGTAAACACCCTTCCCACCGCATACGGTTCGGCAATCACGTCGTCAGCCACTATTGGAGAATAGCCTTTGCCTTTGAGATGTTGCTCATCTGCCCGGTCGCCTTTTCCCGTGAAGAAATCCCCCGTATGGAGCAAATTGGACTTTGTTGTGGCCAAGGGAGCGTTGGGCTGCTGTGGAAAGATGCCCGACTGTTTGTCCATCAGCCATGGTTTTCCAAAGAGCCTGCCAGGGAAGAACTCCATATTGAACCCCGCTTTTCCTATCAGAAACTCAGGAATTGCCTTGTCGAGGTCCACGGTCACAACGATGCTCTTCCCTTGGCTCTCCACCCTCACCTGATAATTAAACCGGTAGTCCGGATACACCATGGGGTTGAATCCCGTCAAGTGCCTTGAGGAGTCGGGATAGCACAAGTTGGTGGTGATCGTGTTCGCCTCCACACTTCTGTTGAGTTGTTTGGGAACAGGCTGCCATTGTCCTGGAGTGGCCTCCAGCCGAATATCTCCGTTTGTAGCCACCCGTTGTCCGTTCATGATGACACAGACGCCGCCCTGATGCCCTTCCGGATAAAAGTCGCTGAATGCCATCACATCTACTCCATGACAGTTGAAATACCCTTCGGGCAACAGTTTAAACTCTTGTGCTGCAACTGACTGCACCATCAGCCACAGCAATGTGCAGGAAAAAATTTTTCTCATTATGTTCTCCACGTTCTTGGTTAGTGTAATTAATCGGCAAAGTTAATTAAAAAAGAATACAAAACAAAACGAATAGTTCTATTTTAGAGAATCAATACTTTATCTATTTACAAAAAGAAGTAGGCACAATAGCTGACAACTTCCTTCTTGTGGACATGGGATTAATATGCTTTCAATAAAAACTATTTTTCTTCATTTCTAACGGTCAATTCTTTATTCAAAATATCCTTGATACTATTCCAAATGGCATAACTTGTATCAAAAGCCTCGTCCTTTTCATCTCCATAAAGAATAACAAAATCCTTTATAAGCTCACTTTCAGTTCCTTTCTCAAGTTCTTCTTGAATCATATCCAAGTAATAATACAAGTGGTCAGTGGTAAAAAAGTTGCGCACGTTACTTCCAATCCATTGGGCACTACGGATTAAATCCTCTTCTATGTCTAGATCCACATCATCTGGTGGGGTTTGGTCATCCATGATGTTCGCTTCAAAAAACCTTTCAAGAATAAAAAACATATCCTCTGCATCCTTGTGGTTACGATCATGTCTGTCCATCCATGAATCCAACTTGATGAAGAACTGACCAGCTAACGGTGCTATATAAACAGAAAAATCCTTATTAATAGTAAGAGGCACTGCGTGTTCCATCACATCAGTAAAACATTTTACAGACATTTCTGGTATACCATTTGGTGGCCATCCAATAATTTCATTGTTTGCAATATCGCCGAAAGGGACAATGTCGACTTCATAATTATTTTCGTTAAGTATGCCTTTATAGTAAAACTTTTGCTTAGGCTTACCTTTATTGAAGAAATTAGCCTGAAGTACTTCACTAACGCGATCGAATTGAGACCAATCTGACAGAGCTATTGCAACGTCAAGATCTTGTGTTTTTCTCTTAGATGGTGTTTCGCCGAGCAGCTTCATCATCAAGTCTCTTGCTGTTGCCCCAATAACGTAGGTTTTTAGCCCCATACTTATGAAGCAATAATGAAGTGCTTGAAGTGTTTCGAATAGGAGATCGTTCTCTAATTCTATTTTACTGATACTATATTTCATCATTCAATATTCTTTTTGCAGCTTCAAGGCATCGGCTGTTAGCAGTTCCCATCAAATCCGCGTAAATTAAAATTTTGGGTGCAATATGGTTTTCGTCATTACCAAACCAAAATTTCTTATAAACGAGAATCTCCCCTTCGGATGAAGGAAGAATTTTGCTTGTTCTAATTAACTGGTTGCTATCACCATCTGTATAGATAGTTAGAATTTCCGGTACTAAGTAACCATCGGTAAGATTGGCTCCACTTTCACCTCCCCAGCAAGCATTTTGTGGAAGTTTTGTATTCTTCCAGTTCTTAATTCTCTCTGTGCTAGCAAGAGACATTTTCATTAAAAACAACTTTGGTTTTAGAGACTGATTGTAGGATATTTGCCATTCATCCAGCAGTTTTTTCCAGTCCATTATCACTCTACCACTAGATGTTTTGATAATATGATGCTGCAATGTCATTACTTCTATGACATTTTTAACGGTTCCGATAGAAAAACCTGTCTCTTCAACAATTTTTCTGTACGGCTTGCCGATATTAGACTTGTCGAGGAGAAAGTAGAAAATGAGTTTTAAGGCAGATTCATTAAATACTCTCTTCATATTTTCCTTCAGTTTAGTCTGTTTTTGTCCTATAATATAAATGTAAAGAGAAGGAATGTTGATATAACAATTACCTGAACAATCCAATACGTTAATTCCTTCATCTGCATATTTCATGAGATTCTGAGGAGAGATTGATCCAACTATCAAAAGAACAGGAAATTTGCTATTGCGCCTTTTCTCCTGAATTAATAGAAGCATTTGGTTAAAGTTAGCATTGTTGACGTAGGATTTAACCTTGCCACTTAATCTAACTTCACCAATACTAATATCGGTTTCATTCTGTAAATCACCTGATGGTATTATTGTTATGTCATTTCTCCGTGTTAGACTTTTCAAATTCTTTACGGCTTCTAATAAAATTTCTCTTTCATCGACCATATTGTTCAAATATTAGTTTTTGTTCACGAATTTGTGAACGTTGCAAATATAGTGAACAATTCTGAAACAAGCAAGCAATTTGTTCAGTTTTTTTGTTTGTTCACGTTTTTATGAACGGAAATATAAGTATGAACACACTTTTTGCAAATAATAATAAAACTTCACTGCTCAAAAACAACTGTCAATCATTACAAAAAAACTTTTTGTTTTTTGTTTTTTCCAATATAATTCCGTAATTTTACAACCGATAAAACGAATGGAGAATACCTTATATAATTATTTAGTTAACAATTTTATGAAAGACGGAAAAATCATGCGCGTCGGTGTTGTCGGCGCGGGATGGATAGCCGAAAAAGCCGCCATCACACTGAATGGCCTCACCACCTGTGAGTGCTATGCCATTGCCTCACGCACACAGGAAAAGGCCGATGCCTTTGCCAAGCAATGGAACGTAAAAAAAGCATACGGCTCCTACGCGGAACTGTACGCCGACCCTGATGTTGACCTTGTCTATGTTGCCACCCCCCACTCCCACCATTATGAGGTCACCCGTGATGCCCTTTTGGCCGGCAAGCCCTGTCTGGTGGAAAAAGCGTTCATGGCCAACCATGCACAGTCAGCCGCCATCGTGGAACTGGCAAAAGAGCGAGGGCTTTTCCTTGCTGAAGCCATCTGGACCCGTTATCAGCCCGCAGTGAAGATGGTACGCGACCTGATAGACAGCGGCAGGATAGGCACGCCACGCCTTGTCACAGCCACCCTGGGTTACAGCATGGGTGAGAAGCCCCGCATCATGCGACCCGATCTCTGTGGCGGTGCTCTCCTCGACCTCGGAGTTTACGCCCTCAATTTCGCGCGTATGTTCTTCCCCGCCGACATTGTCAATATAGAAAGCCAGTGTGTGAAGAGCGCCACCGGAATGGACCTGACCAATGCCATCAGTCTGGTACTGGCAGACGGAATGCTCTGCAACCTTCAGTCGAGCGCAGCCTGTGTGGGCGACAACATCGGTGTCATCGCCGGAACCGATGGAAACCTCATCATCGACAACATCAACAATCCCCAGAAAATCACAGTGAACACCCATGACCATGTGTTTGTGGAGACGATTCCCGTCCCACAGCAGATCACCGGTTATGAGTACCAATTCATCGCTTGCCGCGACGCTCTGATAAAAGGTTTGCTTGAACCCATCGAAATGCCTCACGCAGAGACGTTGTATATCATGCAGTTGATGGATGACCTGCGCAAGAAATGGGGAGTGAGATACCCCATGGACGACCAGCCGCTACCTGACAAAACGGGCGTTCTCTGAAAGAGAGAACTTGATTTTCTTACCTTTTGGGATGATGGGGCGTCTCCATTCTCCGTTGAGCACACGGATGACTGTTTTCTTTCCCTGAGGCGCCTCATCAACGGCTTTCTGCAAGTCCATGTAATTGCCTTTGCCGTCGGCAGCGACGATATAGTCATAATGGCGCACATATTTGCGGAGGGCAGGTACGGCTGCCGCCATCTCATCCACCAGGAGTCCCGCCACCACGTGGGCGCCATAGATGTTGTAGTGCGTGTTGTCCTCCCGACCTTTGGGTATCGACGGATTCTCCCCCGGACGGAACCACATGTGCAGTTGTTTGGATTTCTCAGGTCCCAGACCTTGTTCCAAGTCATGGGTCACACGGTTGGCATCCACAAAGATGGTATGGGTCGCCTCCGCCACATTCCGGGGAGCCACGATATAGTCGCCGTGGGTGTCGATCAGGACATTTCCCTCCTTCTTTTTCGTGCCGGTAAACTGTGTGTCGCGCAGTTTCTCGTCATCATCATTGGCCTCCGCCTTCACCTCAAAATTTCTTCTCACCACCGCATTCATCAGAATGGGGATGCCCCCCCGCTCACGGGTCTCATTGATGAAACGGGTGAGGTTGGCATCAAAAGTGGAACCAGGATCCGTATGACGGTCCTCCTGTGGTTTCTCGTCATTGTGGCCAAACTGGATGACCACATAGTCACCCGGTTTGATGCGGTCGCAAACCACCTGCCAACGGCCCTCATCAATGAAACTCTTGGTAGAGCGGCCGTTGACGGCATGGTTGTCCACGACGATGTCATCCGTGAAGAATCCCTGAAGGACCATCCCCCACCCTCTCTCAGGTTTCTCATTGTCATAGGACTTGTTGGCCATGGTGGAGTCGCCAATCATGAAGATGGTGGTCTTGTGCTTGGAAGCAGACAGCGACAAGACAACAAGAACAAGAAGAAATAGGTGTCGGACGTTTTTCCTCATTGGACGATACTGATGATTTCCTCTATGGAGAGCAGCGACTGCTCACCCGTCTCCATATTTTTCAACGTGATTTTTTGCTCAGCCATCTCGTTTTCTCCCGCCAAAGCCACGAAGGGAATGTGTTTGGCATTGGCATATCCCATCTGCTTTTTCATCTTCGCCTTGTCGGGATACACCTCGCAACTGATTCCAGCCTGTCGGAGTCTTACAGCCAATGGCAGGCAATAGGCCGTCTCTTTGTCACCGAAATTGATGAACAAAACTTTTGTCGCGTCCACCGCCTCCTTGGGATAGAGGTCAAGGGCGTTGAGCACGTCAAAGATACGGTCGGCACCGAAAGAGATGCCCACGCCGCTCAGTCCCGGCATGCCGAAGATACCCGTGAGGTTGTCATATCGTCCTCCGCCAGTGATACTGCCAATCTGCACATCAAGTGCCTTCACCTCGAAAATGGCACCCGTATAGTAATTGAGGCCACGCGCCAGGGTGAGATCCAGTTCCATCTCATTGGTCATCCTGCACAGTTTCAGGGTATCCAAGATGGTCCTTATCTCCTCCACCCCCTTGAGTCCCACTTCAGAATCCTGAAGTACGCCGGAGATCGTCGCCAGTTTTTCCTCATTGGTACCTGTGAGTGCGATGATCGGTTGCAATTTGGCAATTGCCTCCGGAGCGATGCCCGTCTGAGCGAGTTCGGCATTGACCCCCTCGAGTCCTATTTTGTCGAGTTTGTCGATGGCCACTGTGATATCCACGATTTTGTCTGCCTCACCGATGACCTCTGCGATGCCAGAAAGGATTTTCCGGTTGTTGATCTTGATCACCACACGTATGCCGAACTTAGCAAACACCTGGTCGACCATCTGCATGAGTTCCACCTCATTGAGCAAGGAGTCGCTGCCTACGATATCCGCATCACACTGATAGAACTCGCGGTAGCGCCCTTTCTGAGGTCTGTCGGCTCTCCAGACGGGCTGTATCTGATAGCGTTTGAACGGCAACTGCAGTTCTTCCCTGTGCATCACCACGTAGCGTGCGAAAGGCACGGTGAGGTCGTAGCGCAGGCCCTTCTCACAGATACGTGCAGCCAAGTGGAGCGGCTGTCTTCCGAGTAGTTCCTCATCGCTCACCTTGTTGGTGAAATCACCAGAGTTGAGTATTTTGAACAGCAGTTTGTCGCCCTCCTCACCATATTTACCCATGAGTGTCTGCAACGTCTCCATGGCAGGTGTCTCGATCTGCTGGAATCCATGGAGAGCATACACCTCACGTATGGTATTGAAGATATAGTTGCGTTTCGCCATCTCGACAGGCGAGAAATCGCGTGTGCCTTTGGGAATGCTTGGTTTCTGTGCCATGGTTATTTGCGAATGATGGTCTGCTCACGGTCGGGACCGATGGAGATAATTTTGATAGGAGTAGCCAATTGCTGCTCCAGGAAAGTCACATATTCATTGAACTCCGGCGGGAACTGCTCCTCCGATGTGAAGTGTGTCATGTCGGTCTTCCATCCCTTCAATTCCACATAGACAGGTTCGATGCCCCTCTCAATGTCATAAGGGAAGTCCTCTGTCAGTTCACCGTCCTTGGTATAAGCCACGCACGCCTTGATGGTGTCGAAGCCGTCGAGCACATCGCTTTTCATCATGATGAGTTGGGTGACGCCATTGACCATGATGGAATAGCGCAGTGCCACCAAGTCGATCCAGCCACACCTGCGCTCACGTCCTGTGACCGCACCATACTCATGGCCCAACTGGCGGATGGTGGCCCCTGTCTCATTGAACAACTCTGTGGGGAACGGTCCTGCCCCCACCCTGGTGCAATAAGCCTTCATGATGCCATACACCTCTCCGATCTTGTTGGGCCCGATGCCAAGACCCGTGCAGGCCCCGGCACAGATGGTATTGGAAGAAGTGACAAAGGGATAACTTCCGAAATCGACATCCAGCATGGTGCCCTGCGCACCCTCACAGAGGATGCTCTTGCCCTCTTTGAGCAAACGGTTGATCTCATGCTCACTGTCGACGATGGGGAACTGCTTGAGATACTCGATGCCCTCCATCCATTTCTTCTCCACCTCAGTGATATCATAATCGGTGTAGTGCAGGTCGCGGAGCATCTGTTCGTGCCTTGCCTTGTGGGCAGCATACTTTTCCTCAAAATTATTGAAAATGTCGCCCACGCGCAGGCCGTTGCGTGAAATCTTGTCGGTATAGGTCGGTCCGATGCCCTTTCCTGTTGTTCCCACCTTGCTCTTGCCTTTTGCCGCCTCAAGCGCCGCATCCAAGATGCGGTGTGTGGGCATGATGAGGTGCGCCTTTCTTGAGATATGCAGACGGCTTTTCAGTTCATGTCCGCTGCGCTCCAAGTCCTTTGCCTCATCCATGAAGAGGTCGGGAGCCAGAACAACACCGTTGCCGATAATATTGATTTTTCCTCCTTGGAAGATGCCTGAGGGTATGCTCCTGAGGACATATTTCTGTCCTTCAAACTCAAGGGTGTGTCCAGCGTTCGGACCACCTTGGAATCTCGCCACCACATCATACTTGGGGGTCATCACGTCGACGACTTTTCCTTTTCCCTCGTCACCCCATTGCAGTCCAAGAAGGACATCAACTTTTCCTTTGTTCATTTTTCTTGCTATTTGATTTTATCATTTGTTTTCTGCTTTTCATCCTTGTCATCTTGGCATGGCAAGAACTGCAAACCCCATAGATGTCGAGCGAACATCCCATCGGGTGGAATCTTTTGAGTTTGATGTTCCCGATCAGTGCAGACACAGGGGCTCCCACCTCCTGCACCTTTCCACACATCGTGCAAATCTGATGACAATGATAGTCGCTGTGGAAGCAAGCCTCGTATTGCGTACCCTGCTGAAAGGTGTGCCTCACCACCAACCTTATCTGCATGAACAAGTTGATGGCATTGTAGAGTGTGGCCTTGCTCACCCTGAAGTTGTCAGCCTCCATTTTGGCCCCCAACTCTTCCAAGGTGAAATGTCCGTTGATATGATATATGGCATCGAGTATGGCATAGCGTTCTGGGGTTTTTCTGCGCTTGTTCTCCTCCAGATATGACGTCAGGGTCTGCCTTGCTTTCTGCAATATATTGTCTTCCATCAGTTCACTTCTCTCAAATTCCGTGCAAAGTTAGTGAAAAATTCTGTTTATCGAAATAAAATGCTGAAAAACAAAAGAATATTTGAAATTTGATTCGCATGTCGTTTCTTCAATACAGTATTCAAAAATCCCGTCATATTGTAGTGGATGGGTGCATCTTTCTCAAGATGTTGCTACAGGTGTACCCATCTGAAATGAAGAGAAGATTAAAAACCGCTTCACTTAGGAAAAAAGAAGAAAAACATTTTTGGATGTCATTTTTCAAACGCTGATGCTTGCGAATTTTTTAAGTAGCGAGAGCAGAGCGATGCTTTGCATCAGCAATGCCGAGTCACGACAAAAAATCAGCGAAGCAAAAAACGCCAAGGCGTTCGCAAAAAGGGGGAAAAATTGAGTTCTCAATGATGTGAGGTGTTGAAAATCAGTGTTTTCAAGACCATTCCAACACAAAGATACAGAGGGCCAAACTTTCACCCGAGGAGCGGTTCGACTACTAGGAGAGTGTGAAGGTGTACCGCGACCTCATCAACGTAGTGGAGACCGCCCTGCAGAAAGGTAAACGCTCAGGCATGGAGATGGGCATGGAAATAGGATTGGAGAAAGGACATGCGGAAGGAATACATTTGGCTTGCGGACGCGATACATCGCGTCCCTACTTGTTGAACTGCCATTCATGGCTTAGAGGACATACATGAATCAAAATCCCCGTCCCATGATTCATTTTTCCTTTTCGAAATGGATGATTTGGCACTCATGCGTCTTCTCGTTGCGGTCGTAGTTGATACCCACAAGGAAGAGGTCACCAGTGTATTGTGCCACTTTGGCGGGGTATTGTCTGCGGAGGATCTGGTCGATGGCACTTACCGCATCACGGTTGTACTTCAACTCCAAGACGAGAGCCGGCTTGTCCACGTTCTTGCGCGGCAGCAACACCAAGTCAGCGAAGCCCTTACCCGAAGGCAATTCGCGGTGGATGACATAGTCGTTGCGTGCATAGTAGTAGGCGATGGAGAGCACGCAGGCCAGGGAGTTCTCGTTGTTGTACGACAGGATGCTCGTGTTCTCATCGTGGGCGGCGTCCACGCCGCGAGCCACCGCCTCGCTGTCGCCCTCCAAAGTGACACGCAGGAGTTGTCTCGATTGTTGGATGGCACGGATGAGGTTCGTCCAGTCCGTCGTCTCCACGGCGTTAACCATCTCCCCCGCCACCTCGCGGTTGGGGATGTAGCACTCGTCCTTACGCCAGTTGTATGACAGGTAGCCCAGGTGGATGAGCACGGTGAGCACGTCGTCACGGCTGCGGACGATCGACATATCGTTCTGGAACTTGGTGGGGTCGACGAGGCACCGGCCGCCGGCCAGCATTTCTATGATGTCATCCTTCAGCCCCTCGTAGTTCATCTTGATATAGTCGGCCACGGCATCGAAGGCACCCGTTGTAGCCCAGAAACTGCGACAGCGGCGGCTTCTCAGTGCCATCATTACGCTGTTAGGGTTGAACATCGACGGCTCATCGCCAATCTGGTAGCCATCGTACCACTTCACCAGTTCGTCGAAGTCTGCGCCATACTTCTCTGCCAGAATCCGCACTTCCTCCTTTGTGAAGCCAAAGTAATGGGCCATCTCCATGGGTTCCACCATCGAATACTCCCAGAAATTGTTCAGTGCCGATTCTGTCTTATATTTCTTGATTGGCAAGATGCCGGTCATATAGACAGCAGCGAAGACCTGGGTCGTATTGCTTCCTTTGAACATGCGGCGGAGGAAATTGACATATTTGTCCATCACCGTCTTATCTCCCGATGTTTCACGGCAGATGGCATCCCATTCGTCGATGATGATGATGAAATGCTGGTGGTAGTGGTCGGCTATCTTTATCAGGGCTGCCATCAGGTCATCCTCCGGTCGCGTTCCCGCATCGGGATAGAGTTTGCTGACCTCCTCCTTAACCTCTCTCTGCAACACGGCGACAATCTCATTATTGGGGATGTCGCGGGTGGTGAAATTGGTCATGTCGAGGTAGATGACGGGGTATTTGTTGAGATGCTTCTCAAACGACGGGTCAGCGGCTATCTCCAAGTCGGCGAAGAGGCTGCGGGAGTCGCACGAGTGGTCGTAGTAGGCGCACAGCATCTCTGCCGCCATCGACTTGCCGAAGCGGCGGCAGCGCGTGACACAACTGAAACGCCGCCGGGTGAAGAGCGTGCCGTTGACGATGCTGATGAGTCCCGACTTATCGACGTATTCGTCGGCCCTGACTGACTGGAATCCGGAGTTTCCAAGGTCTATATATGTTCCCATGATGGCTGCTAATTTGATTTCACCTGCGAAGATAGGCATTTTTTGCTAATCCGCAAAACTACGGGAAAATAAAATAAGAGATAGGAATGGAAATCTGACGTGCGAAAGGATTGGAGAAAGGACGTGCGGAAGGATACACCCCTGATACACCGGCGGCATTGTTTGCCCACTGTATCAGAATCCCCGTCCCCGCGATTCATTTTTCAACACAGAGACACAAAGGAACAGAGAATTATTGGATGTTGGAGGGTTGGAGGTCGGAGATTTATTTCGGACGCGATACATCGCGTCCCTACCCTCACAACGGCAGACTAAAATGAAAGGGCGCACAGTAGGGACGCGATGCATCGCGTCCGCATAGGCGACAGCCTATTTGCATGCCAAAAATGTATCATATTCCCCGTCCTCATGATTCAAAAACGCCACCCAGATGCGGCAGTCTGCTGATACTGATGAGGGAAGGAATCTTTTTACATGGTAGCGAAGCCATCCCAAATGCTAATTTTTCCTCGCCTATTTGTTTTTCGGCAAGGCCGACCGCCTATTGAATTTACCAACTCCGATTTGTTGGCGTGCATCCTTGTATCTCTTAATGTCAACTCATATCATGCTTGCTAACTGACGTTTCACGTCGGCGAGAAAAGCCATGCTTTCCAAAGGTGACTTGCTCTCGATGGGATTTCTTTTATTGACATGATTGCAGTCCATTTTGAATTTTGTTCGCGGCGTCATGATTTGTCCCCATGCCGAGTGGGGGGGCGCAAGGGGGCGAGGGGTCGGGGCAAGGATGCACTTATCTGGAAACCGGGCGAACGCTTAGACCGTGGCCGCGGCCGCAGTAGCCCCAGTAGACGCGGCCCGAGTAGAAGAAGAGGCAGAGGCCGTAAGCGTCGTCCGAGTACGACGGGGCCTGCGTCGATGACCAGTTGTAGCCGTCGCTGCCGACGTCGTTGAGGCCATCGTCCCAGCGGTAGCCCGCCGCAGGCAAAAAGATGCTACCGCCATTGGAGCCGGTAAATATCCTGCCGTTGACACCGTTGACCGTGGTCCATTCTGAAGAACAGTTCTCTCGCAATTCATCCTGCTGAGCCTTGGAAGGCATCACCCAAGAGCCGCCCCATTTCACATGAGCCACATCATACTGCGTGCCAGCGATGTCGCTGCCGAGGTTGTGGCAGGTTGCTTGAGACCCGTCACAATGGATGTAGGTGCTCCAATCATAGTAGTCCTTTTCCTCCGTCTCTCCCCAGGCGTAATAGCCGCCGTAGCCTGTAGGCGTGGTGGCACCGACATTGCAACAGGCCCATTTCGTGCCGGAGGGAAGGCCGAGGTCTATCATGTGCGGGTGATGGTCATCGGGGCAAGTGAGATAGGCTTGTGGAGTGTCGCTGACATCCATGGCCAGTCTCAGGCCGAATTGTTCCGCTTTCACCCCCTGCGCATTGTTGTTTCTGGAAGAGACGCGACAGTATTTGTCATCCCAATGCCAACTGCCACCACGAAGGACGCGTGCATAAAGGCTGGCGGTGGCATCGTTGCACGGATTTTCCTCTGGTGAATGACCATAATAATTGGCATCATAGAAGTCCTGGCACCATTCCATCACGTTGCCGGACATGTCGTAAAGTCCGAACTCATTGGCTTTCTTCAACCGAACAGGATGAGTTTCGTCGCTGCCATTATTTTTATACCAAGCCACTTCATCAACACTCTCACCACCTGCATACGGATATCCACGCTTGTACATTCCGCCACACGCTGCGAATTCCCACTCTGCCTCCGTGGGCAAGCGGAAAGTTCGGCCTGTAAGTTGGTTGAGTTTGGTGATGAACTCCTGACAGTCGAGCCAACTCACATTATCCACCGGCCTATTGCCATTCACAAACTTAGAGGGATTGCTTCCCATGACGGCCTGCCACAAAGACTGTGTCACCTCCGTTTCTCCGATGGCGAACTTTTTAAGGTTCACATAATGGAGTGGCTTTTCGCTACCGTCTGCACGTTTGTCATCAGGCTCCGCACCCATCATGAATGGGCCGCCCGGGAGTTTCATCATGGTGAATGTCACATCGCCCACAGTGAAATTCTCATATTGTCTTTCGTGATAACTCTCATAGGAAGGCCCATGATCAATCAAAAAGACACTACCCTTGTATTGGGAGTGAAGATTGAAAAGCAGAATGTCTCCGACTGTCAGAATGGTCTTGTATATCCTAAAGATCTCCTTGACTTGAGGGTCATCATAACCTATAGGCAAATTACCAAAGCCGTATTTAAAAATAAATTCGGAAACACTCCCCACAAGGGCTTCGTCTTTAATAAAATTGAAGTATTTGGCTATAACTTTTTCTAATGGTACCAAAAACCTTTCACTAAATGGTTTAGATGAATCTGCCATTGTGGCAAAAATCTCTTCATGAACGAAAGTATAGTCTTTACACATCCATTCCGCGAAATATATCATAAGCTTATCCAAAATATCCTCATTTTTGTAATCATCACTTTTCTTATACTCTTTGATTAATATTTTAATAAATGGACAGACGCCTATTTTTACAAAGTTAAACATAAACAGTTTTAAATCATCACCCGGCCCCAAAATCGCCAGTTGTTCGCTGTCGGGATAAAGATCAAACTCAATGCCAGATTTCTTAATTTTATCGAAAGAACTTATTTCTGTATCTTCCCCTTTGATAATATGCCCAAAGTTCTTGATAGGCTCCCAAAGCAGACTGGCAACTCTATCAAAGTCTGGGTCTGACAAGTTGCTCATGAAATCCTTAGGGTTGATCGCCATATCGGAAAGGGTGCCCCAGTCCATAAATGCGCTCACATTCATTGGTTTGATCAAGTTAGTGAAAGTGTCTGTAAACCCATCATCAATTCTATCGAACCCCCCAGCATTGTTCTTCTTTGTTTTGATTAAACTCGTATAACACCAACGGTCAGCATTGAAAATGGTGAACTTACATTTCCAGCAGTCGCCCTTATCACCCGTTCCCCATATGGTGTGGTCCTTGACGAGGGTGAAACCGTCACCATAAGTCTCCTTGTTTCCATATACAAAGATAGGATAACTCGTTTTCTTCACTTTTCTCATACGGCTATGGGCGGGTTCGCTGTCATCGAAGCCCAGCCGCCTATGCACCTCTGCTGCTGCAGCAACATATTGCGGATTGACAGCCGCCATGTCGAGGTATCCCTTGTCGATGATGCTTTGGTCGATGGCTGCTGCCAACTCACGGGTCTGCTCAAGATGCCCTATCATCTGCTTCAGCAGCCAGAAGGAGTCATCGTCCATGTCGGTCACGGCATACGGAATGAGGGGCAGGAGAAGCGAGATAGCGGTCTCCTGGGAATTCAGCGTCCTGCAATCGTCCTGACTTCCATAACTGATATAGACAAGGCTGTCACCATTGAAAGCCATCATGTCTCCGTCGGCGGTGCTGAATGTCCCGGCATTGTCCACCGTTACCTGTTCGCCATCATTGAGGACGGTCAGGTTTGAAACGTTGATGTTCGCTCCCTCAGGCAGTTCTATTTTGTTGAAGCCTTGACCGCTCATGATGATCTTGATGGTTTTCATGATGTCCGTCACGGTGACCTTTCCATCATCGTTGACATCGGCATTCTTAACCAAGAAATGATTGATGGACTTCTGGAGCACATAGTTGACCATCAGCATGACATCTGCCACAGTAACGTTCCTGTCACCATTGACATCGCCCCTTATAGAGGATGAGGACGGTGCGGTTTCTCTTGTCGTGAAACTCCAGATATCACTTGTCGTGTGTCCGCCGCTCTCATTAAACACGATGACCTTCCAATAGTACTTCGTATTTGGTTCGAGGCCGGAGAAACGGCATGTGTTGCCCTGCCCTACCATGTAGACTTCGCTGTTGCTGTACACAGAACTGCTGTCTGTGTCCAAGAACAGTTCATACCTGAGTGTACTTTCCTCATCATCGGGAATGGTGGTCCAACTGAAAGTGCCTCGCGTGGCCACATTGTCCGCGTCCTCAGAAGGTGAGGGTGACGTAGGCATTGGAGGAGCAACGGGGGACACCGTCACCCTGATGATGGCTGTCTCACCGCTCTGCGTGTCAGTAACGGTGATGGTGGCGGTGCCTTCACCTACGGCGGTGATTGTCACCAAACTGCCATCTATTGCTGCTGTCGCCACATTCTCATTGCTGCTCGTGACAGAGTAGCTGCCGGAGCCGGAAGTGATTTGCACGGTGGCATTGTCTCCCTCGGTAATATCAATGCTGCTTTCTGATAACTGCAAAGGAGTCGCAGAGGATTCGATGGCTATTGGGCGTATGGAGCCTCCGGTGTATTTCCACCCTTCTCCTATACTCAAACCATCCGAATTGAGCCATGCGCAATAGGCCGTACCAGGTTGGAAAGAGACACCATCACTTTCCCAATAGAGGGAGTTTGATGGATTAAATGTGCCATCTTCATCATAGCTACCTGTGAAGGGCAAGAAAATGGAGTTGCCATTGGAACCAGTGAGCATCACTCCGTTGACTCCGTTCATGCTAGTCACCTCCTGAGAACAATTGTTGCAAAGCTCATAGAATTTGTTGGACATTTGCCATTGGGCACCCCATTTCATG
>JAEEGL011356248.1_pt1 | contig 136534 bp, 102 predicted proteins | sample 9134231 | NCBI WGS metagenome assembly JAEEGL01 (sample SAMN16246548, study PRJNA631951) | gut metagenome | biome: gut microbiome; feature: rumen; material: fiber-attached | host: Bos | place: Iran: Karaj | collected 2018-10 | reverse complement strand
CGCAAAGGTACACAAAAAATATGTATTGGACAAATTTTATCCGACTAGGCGATGAAGTTGGCCTGGACGAAGGCATTGACCGCGGCGGCGACGAAGAGGAGGACGATGAGGGTCGCGACGATGACGCCGATGACCTTGAGCCTCTTGAACCAGGTCTGTCCGCTCCAGCCGACGGTCTGGAACATGCTCCAGAAACCGTGCACGAGGTGAAGCCAGATCGCCCCGAACCAGATGAGGTAGAGAACGAGGACCCACCAGTGTCCGAAAGTGGCATTCAGCAGGAGGTAGGGATTGTTCTCATAGTTGCCGATACCGAACATCTCGGGGAGCTGCATCTTGGCCCAGAAGTGGGTGAGGTGGAAGCAGATGAAGCCGAGGATGATGATACCGAGTACGAACATATTCTTGGCGGACCAGGAGTCGGCGGCTGCCTTGCTGGGCACTTCGTAACGCTTCATTCCGCCGCGGGCCTTGATGTTCTGGTAAGAAAGCCAGCAGCCGTAGATGATGTGGATGAGGAAACCAAGGGCAAGGATGGGAACCATGATGGATATGAATCCCGTGCTCATGAAGTCGCATCCGAGCTTGAACAGGCCGTCACCTGCCGAGAAGAGCTTGTCATCATTGGCCGCAATGCCATACTTTCCGGTGAAGGAGTCGATGACAGAGAAGAAATTGATGGTACCGTGCAGCAGAAGGAAGATAACAAGGAAAGCACCACTGATGCTCTGGATGAATTTCTTTCCGATGGAGGAGTTGAATATGAACATTTCTTAAGGATTTAATTCATTTTTCGTACTATCGCATTTGCAAATATAGGCTCTTTCTTGCAAGTTTCATAATTTTCAGATAATTTTGTTTCCCTCAAACTACCACAAAAATGATCTACAGAAGAGTCTTGTTGAAACTTAGCGGAGAGAGCCTTGGAGGCCCCTCCGGCAAGGGTATCGACGAAAACAGCCTCAACGCCTATGCCAAGGAGATCGCCGCAGCCGCACGCGAAGGCCTTCAGGTCGCCATCGTGATCGGCGGAGGCAACATCTTCCGCGGCCTGCAGGGCGTCGGAAAGGGTTTCGACCGCGTCAACGGCGACAAGATGGGGATGCTCGCCACAGTTATCAACTCCCTCGGCCTGGCCATGGCCATCCGCTCGCAGGGCGTGAAGGCCGAGGTCTTCACCGCCACCCCGATGGAGCCGGTGGCCCGCTACTACGTCCGCGAGCACGCGGTCAAGGTGCTCGAGGAGGGCGGCGTGGCGCTGATTGCCGGCGGCACCGGCAATCCTTTCTTCACGACCGACTCCGGAGCAGCGCTCCGCGCGCTCGAGATCGGCGCGGACGCCCTCCTGAAGGGCACGCGCGTGGACGGAGTCTACACCGCCGACCCCGAAAAGGACCCTTCCGCCGTAAAATATGACGAACTGACTTTTACAAAAGCCCTCGCAGACCGTCTTAAGGTCATGGACGCCACAGCATTCGCCCTGTGCGAGCAAGGCAACATGCCGATCATCGTGTTCAACATGAACGAATCCGGCAACCTCACCAAGCTCCTTCTCGGCGAAAAGGTAGGCACCCTGGTACACGTATAATATGTATTAAAAAGATAACGACTATGCTGACAGACAGAGCAAAAGAAATCCTCGCACTTGCAGAAGAGAAGATGCAGGACGCCGTATCCTTCCTCGAGGAAGATCTCAAGTCCTATCGTCTCGGCAAGGCGACTCCCGCCATCTTCAACAACGTCATGGTGGATTACTACGGAACTCCCACTCCGCTCTTCCAGGTGGCCTCGATCAACACCCCTGATGCCAAGACCATCGCCATCCAGCCCTGGGAGCGCAACATGATCCAGAAGATCGAGAAAGCCATCCTCGACGCCAACGTCGGCCTCACCCCGGCCAACAACGGCGAGATCATCCGCTGCATCGTCCCCGCCCTCACCGAGGAGCGCAGGAAGGAACTCATCAAGAAAGCCAAGGCTACTGGCGAGAACTCCAAGGTCGTCGTCCGCAACGCCCGCCGCGACGCCGTGGACCTGCTGAAGAAGGCCCAGAAGAACGAAGGCATGTCCGAGGACACCGAGAAGGAGGCCGAGGAGGAAGTCCAGAAGGTCACAGACAAGAACATCAAGAAGATCGACGACATCGTCGCCGCCAAGGAAAAGGACATCATGACGGTGTAACCGTCCCCTCCCCCGAAAAATCCGCCAAACGGGCCCGGAAATCATCTTCCCGGGCCCGTTTGCCTGTTTTCCCACCCTTTCCGGCCCGAAATCGCCTTTCCCAGGCCCGTTGCATGTTTCCCTCACCCTTTCGGCCCGAAACCGCCTTTCCCAGGCCCGTGTCCGCACTCACCCACCGTCGTTCTCTCCCATTTGGGAACGAAAACGGCGTTTCTGCTCCCAACCACCACTATCTCCCATCAAACGGGAGCGAAAGAAGCAATTCTGCTCCCAATTATCACTTTTCTCGACAAATGGGAGTGAAAATGCCGTTTTCGCTCCCGGTCCCCTCTTTTCCCACCGAACCGGCCCAAGAATCATCTTCCCAGGCCCGTTTGCCTGTTTCCCCAACCTTTTCGGTCCCAAAACCCCTTTCTCCGGCCTATTCCCATACCCTCCCACCGTCGTTCTCTCCCATTTGGGAACGAAAACGGCGTTTCTGCTCCCAACCACCACTATCTCCCATCAAACGGGAGTGAAAGAGGTTATTCCGCTCCCAACCGACACTTTTCTCGGCAAACGGGAGTGAAAAGGCCGTTTTCGCTCCAGGTCGGTGGAGGAGGATTTCCGAACGGTCGAGGAGGTTGACCGGTAACAGAAGGACCGAAGGAAAGGGCTGAAGGAGAGGCCGAAGGAAAAGGCGAAGGAGAGGGCTGAAGGAGAGGCCGAAAGAGAGGACTGAAGTAGAGGCCGAAGGAGAGGGCCGAAAGAGAGGGGCGAAGGAGAGGCCGAAAGAGAGGACTGAAGGAGAGGCCGAAGGAGAGGGCCGAAGGAGAGGGCCGATCAGCAGTAGCTGACGAGAAGGCGGAGGGACGGGGCGGAGGGGGCGAGCCTCAGTTCTGTTTCGGCGGGCGTCAGAAGGACGGCCTCGCCTTCCTGGACGGCGGCGCCGTTCACGGTCCCGGCGCCTCCGGCGCAGATGACCGTGCACCAGCGGCCGCTTCCGGCGACACCGCAGTGATGGCCTCCTATGCCCCGAACGGACTGCATTTCCATTATTCCCGGGACCGGGCCTTCATAAGGCTCGTTGAGTTCGAAAAGCGTGGTGGTAAACTGCTCACACTTCACGATCTGGACGGGTTCACCGGCGCGGCGTTCATAGTGGGTCTTATAGTCGTCGTAGACCTTGAAGTCGATAGCGTCCTTGGCCTGCTCGGTATGGAGTTGCCGCGGTTTGCCGTCCAGCCCCGGGCGATTGTAGTCATAGATGCGGTAGGTGATGTCTGAAGTCTCCTGGATCTCGGCGAGGTAACAGCCCCCGCAGATGGCGTGGATGCGGCCGGCGGGGATGAAGAACACGTCGCCGGGCGCGACCTTGTGGTCTGCCAGGACGTCCGTGATGGTCCCGTCGGTGACGCGGCGCGCGTACTCCTCCGGCGTGATGGCCTTGGCCAGGCCGGAGTAGAGGTGCGCGCCCTCCGATGCGCCGATGATGTACCACATCTCGGTCTTGCCCTTGCAGTGGTGGCGCACGGCAGCCAGGGCATCGTCAGGATGTACCTGGATGCTCAGGTCCTGATGCGCGTCTATGAATTTGATCAGTAAGGGGAACTCTCCGCCGTAAACCTCACTAAGGGTTCTGCCGGCCTCCGGACCCTCGGCGACGACGGACTCCGAACCGGGCACTCCAGAGAGCACCCAGTTCTCAGTCCCCCACACCAGAGTCTTGAGTATCGGCTTGAACTTATACACGGCGGATGTCGGGCGGAGTCGGGGATTGTCCCTGAAAACTGTGCCACCCTCGGCAACATAAAAGGGAGGGGCCCAAGCCGGCTTGGGAGGGGTCCTGCAGAGCAGGACGTTTTCAGGGACAATCCCCGCGACGTGAGACTAGATCAGCGGCTCGGCCGTCATGGCGGCGGGCTGAGGGATGCCCATCAGTTTGAGGATGGTCGGTGCGACGTTGCACAGGGCACCGTCCTTTACAGCCTTGACCTCGTCGCCGGCGTTGATCACCACGAACTGCACTGTGTTGAGCGAGTGGGCGGTGTTGGGGCTGCCGTCGGCGTTGACCTCGAAGTCAGCGTTGCCGTGGTCGGCGGTCAGCAGCACGACATAGTCGTGTGCGATCGCCTCTTCGACCACACGGCCGACGAGTTTGTCGATGCAGGCGACGGTCTGGGTAACTGCGGTATAGACGCCGGTATGGCCGACCATATCGCCGTTGGCGAAGTTGAGGATGATCATATCCTGCTTCTCGCTGCGGATCTGGTCGATCAGTTTCTCGGCCACCTCGGGAGCGCTCATCTGCGGCAGCATATCGTAGGTGGGCACTTTAGGCGAATTGACCAGGATGCGGTCCTCATTCTCGAACACGGTCTCGCGGCCGCCGTTGAAGAAGAAGGTCACGTGGGCGTATTTCTCAGTCTCGGCGATGCGCAGCTGATGTTTGCCGGCCTTGGAAACGGTCTCGCCAAGGGTATCCTGCACCAGTTCTTTGTCGAAAAGGATGTGGACTCCGGTGAAAGAGGCGTCGTAAGGAGTCAGGCAGCAGTAGTAGAGCGGAATGGTGTGCATTCCCTCCTCGGGCATGTCGTTCTGTGTCAGCACGTTGGTCAACTCGCGGGCGCGGTCGTTGCGGAAGTTGTAGAAGATGATGGCATCGCCTTCCTCGACCTTGGCGAGGGGCTCGCCGGCGGCGTCGGTGATGACGATGGGCTTGATGAATTCGTCGGTCACATCGGCGTCGTACGAAGCCTGGATGCCTTCAAGGGCGGAGGTAAATGCGGCGCCCTTCCCCTCGACGAGGAGGTCGTAGGCCTCCTTGACGCGGTTCCAGCGCTTGTCGCGGTCCATCGCGTAGAAGCGGCCGCAGACGGACGCCACCTTGCCGGTGGTCTCGGCCATCTTCTGCTCGAGTTCAGCCACGAAGCCCTTGCCGCTGCGGGGGTCGGTGTCGCGGCCGTCCATGAATGCGTGGACATAGACCTTCTCAAGACCCATTTCCTTGGCGACGCGCAGGAACTCGTAGACGTGGTCCAGGGAACTGTGGACTCCGCCGTGGGAGGTAAGACCCATCAGGTGGAGCTTCTTCCCGGACTGCTTGACATAGTCGTAAGCGGCCTTGATCTCCTTGTTCTCCAACAGTTTGTGCTCACGGCAGGCGATGTTGATCTTGACCAGGTCCTGGTATACGATACGGCCGGCGCCGAGGTTCATGTGACCGACCTCGGAGTTGCCCATCTGTCCGTCGGGAAGGCCGACATACTCGCCGCAGGCCTGCAGATGCCCGTAAGGGTATTTGGCGCGCAGGGCGTCGATGTTGGGAGTGCCCTGGGTCCAGATGGCGTTGGAATAGTCGTGACGGCCTTCGCCCCAGCCGTCGAGGATCATGAGAAGTACTTTTCTGTCCATTGTATAGAATGCTTTTGATTATCTATTTGTTTGCAGTCTGCAAAGATAACAAAAAAAGAGCACTTCCCTTTCATTAGTTATGACTATCTTTGCGGGCGATGGCAGGATACAGATATACTTTAGTCAAGTTTCTCCGCGACTGGATGCTCATGGTAGGCATGCTGGTCGGCGCAGGCGCCTATCTCGCGTATCACGCGATTCCGGCGCTGCACGGAGCCGGACCGGTGCTGGAAGCCATATGCACACATCTCCAGCCGGTCCTGCTGTTCATAATGCTTTTCCTGAGTTTCTGCAAGATTGAGCCGCACCAGATGCGCCCTCACCGCTGGCAGGCCTGGCTACTGCTCATACAGGCCGGGCTGTTCCTGGGTCTGGCGCTGCTGCTTGTGTGGGCGCTGCGCTCCGACGCGGGCCTGGCGCGGCGCATCGCCGACGCGCGCATCCCGCTGGAGTCGGCCATGCTGTGCCTCATCTGCCCGACGGGCACGGCCTGCGCCGTGGTCACGGGCAAGCTCGGCGGCAACATGGCCGGCGTCGTCACCTATACGATCCTCATCAACATCGTAGTGGCTGTCCTCGTGCCCCTGACCGTCCCCCTCCTCTATCCGATGGGCGGAATGACTTTCGGCATGGCCTTCAGCAAGATCCTGGCGAAGGTTTTCCCACTGCTAATAATGCCCAGCGTCAGTGCCTGGATAGTACGTTACCTCTTCCCGAAATTGCACGCCAAGCTGCTCTCATACACGGACCTCTCCTTCCATATCTGGTCCTTTTCCCTCACCCTGGCCATCGCAATGAGTACGCGCGCCGTCGTGCATAACGAGGGGGCCGCGAGCCTGCTCTTTTGGATAGCCGTCGTCTCGCTGGCGTGCTGCATCTTCCAGTTCTGGGCCGGCAAGGCGATAGGCTCGCACTACGGCTGCCGCATCAGCGCCGGCCAGGCCCTCGGCCAGAAGAATACCGTCTTCGAGATCTGGATGGGCTACACTTTCATGGACCCCGTCACTTCCGTCGCCGGCGGCTTCTACAGCATCTGGCACAACTGCTTCAACACCTGGCAGCTCTACCGCCGCCGCAAGTCCCTCGAAGCCTCCTCCCAATAATACCCCCCTCCTCCCCAAAATAACCCCCTCTCCCGAACTCCACAAATCGCCTTGAGTGACTCCCTCTCCCCCAACTCCACAAATCACCTTGTGTGACTCCCCCTCCCCGACTCTACAAACCACCTTGTGTGACTCCCTCTCCTAAACGCCACAAATTACCTTGAGTGACTCCCTCTCCTCAACCCCACAAATCACCTTGAGCGCAGACACGCTTCAGAGAGCCGTCGGAGGCTGATCCAATCTCAAGGTTCACCAATGTCTTGGGGTACCTTGAGGGCCAAAACCCATCACAGAGGCACAGAATGGCTACTGCCACACAAGGTGATTCGCGGAGAAAAGGAATGGGCAGGGATGGGGGATAGCGTCAAGCCCTTTCAAGAAAGCGTTCCAATTCGTCAATCGGGACATGGACGATACGGGCAAGTTGCTTGACTGAAACTATATATCGGAAACGCAAGCGTCTGGCCACTTCCAATCGCTGCAGGGCATTCAGTGAGCGGACACCTGCAGCCCCATATACTTCCCGGCAGACTTTATGGCAGGCCTCTCTCATCTCATAATCCGACAGTGAGACTCCACGGGCAGTATCGATTTTCAGATTATTGTCCAAGCCTCCCGCCTTAGCCATGTAGACACGGTAGGCATTATGTGAGCCATATATTGATTCGAAGCGCTTGACATCCACATAATTCGAGGGGAGGATGATACCGTTGCATACCAGCCATTCCTTAGGGAGAGATACCGCTGTCTTGAAATGCTTCCTTTTCTCATTGAAAGACAGGCCGCCGACACGGACCGTGGTCTGTACGTCGCCATTTCTGTCCACACACCATGGCCAGACCGACTTCTCGCCTCTGAAATACAATGGGGCGGAACTCCACGGATAATCATAAGGCATAACTCCTTTCCCGTCCTTTGTAGGTTGAACGACCACATAGGCCCCCAGTCGTTTAAGTCTGTCGGGATCCTCGACAGGTTCCGCTTCAAACTTTATCAGAAGGCCTGCGGGCTTGCCGTTTCTCGTCCTGCTGATGTACATCATCGTCAGCTTCTTGCACATCGCACAAAGCAGACGGCCATCCTCTTCCGTACAGTACAGCAACAAATGAAAGTGGGTGTCCTCAAAAGTAAACGCCACTACAATGACTTCCCGGAAAGTCAATGCACAAACCGCCAGTCTGTTGAGAGCTGCGACATAATCAGACTTCGAAAGGAACAGTTCCGCAGCATATTTCCCGTCTGAATAAAAATGATAATACCTCTTCATAGTTCTAAGTTAATTGTCCAGCCCAAGATATGACTCTCCCGGCAAAAAGCACAACAGACAAAGGAGGTATTATCAAAAAAAATATGTTTTTATATGATTCTGGCTCCACAAATCACCATAAGGGCAAACCGGCTTCAGAGAGCCGTCTAAAGCTGTTCCGCTCTCAAGGTCCACCAAAGTCATGGGGTACCTTGAGAGCGGAAACGCATCGCAGCAACGTAGAAAGCCTCCGCGCGCTCAAGGTGATTCGCGGAGGAAAGGAAAAGCGGGCGCTGTAATCACTTCAGCCCGCGGCCGCGGAGGAAGGCCTCGGAGTCGGGCTGGCGCCCGGTGAACTGCTCGTAGAGCACCATCGGCTCTTCGCTGCCGCCCTTCTCGAGGAAGGTCTGACGGAACTTCCTGGCAAGGTCAAGGTCCCAGACGCCGTTCGGGCTCTTCTCGAAGACCGAGAAGGCGTCCTTGTCGAGGACTTCAGACCACAGGTAGCCGTAGTAGCCGGCGCTGTAGCCGCTGGAGAAGATGTGGTTGAAGTAGGTCGTGCGATAGCGCGGGATGATCTCGTCGATCAGGCCCATCTCCTTGCAGACCTTTGCCTCAAACTCGTCGATGTCGATGCCCTCGATGCTGGAGAGTTCGTGCCATTTCATATCGAGGATGGAGGCGGCGCAGAGTTCTGTGGTCATGAAGCCCTGGTTGAACTTCGAAGCGGCCTCGATCTTGTCGACCAGTTCCTGGGGGATGACTTCTCCGGTCTGGTAGTGTACGGCATATTTGGCGAGGAGTTCAGGCTGGAAAGCCCAGTTCTCGTTGAACTGCGAGAAGGTCTCAACGAAGTCGCGGGCGACAGACGTGCCGCTCACCGAACGATAGTGGCACTTGGTCAGGAAGCCGTGCAGGGCGTGACCGAACTCGTGGAAGGCGGTCTCGACCTCGTCGACGGTCAGCAGGGCCGTGCCGTCCTCATCGGGCGAGGAGAAGTTGCAGACATTGACGATAATGGGGCGCACCTCCTTGCCGGAGGCATCGAAATACTGGTCGCGGAAATTGTTCATCCAGGCGCCGCTGCGCTTGGTCGAGCGCGGGAAATAGTCACAGAAGAAGATGCCCAGCAGCGAGCCGTCGGCATCGGTGAGTTTCCACGCCTCGGCGGCGTCGTTGTAAAGCGTCACACCCTCGAGGCGCTCGAAATTGACGCCGTAGAGCGTGTGGGCGGCCTCGAAGACGCCCTTCTGCACGTTCTTCATCTCGAAATAGGGCTTGGTCAGCTCCTCGTCAAGGTCATACTTGGCCTTGCGGACTTTCTCGGAGTAATACCACCAGTCCCAAGGTTTGATCTTGGTGCCGGCCGGGAGCAAACCGGCCTTGATATCCTGGTTCATTACCTCCTGCATCTCGGCCACCTCCTCCTTCGCCTTCGCCACGGCGGCCTTCATGATGCCGTCGAGGAATTCGTCCACGGTCTGGGGATCGTGAGCCATCTTGGGCTCGAGGATGAAGGCGGCGGGATTGTCATAGCCCATGAGTTTCGCCTTCTCGATACGCAGGTGCATCACGTCAAGCACGAGCTGGCGGTTGTCATTCTCATTGCCGTTGTGGCCGCGGGAAGAATAAGCCTTGAACATCTCCTCGCGCAGCGAGCGGTCCTCAGTAGTGGTCATGGCGGTGGGATAAGCCGATACGGAAATGCCGAAACGCTCCTTGAAAGCATTGTTCTCTGCGAGGTTGTTGTTGCCTATCTTGTTGGTCTTGGCGGACATCTCGGTGTTGATCTCGCGCAGGCGGGCCTGCTTGGCCTCGTCCAGGCCGATGCCGTTGCGCTCGAAGGCCTCGTAGGTGTTCTTGAGGACCATCTGCTGCTCGCGGGTCAGGCCGCTCTGGTCGGCGTTATACACCGCAGCGACCTTCTTGTAGAGGTCCTTGTTCATGTAAATATTGTCGCTGTGCTCGGACACGAGCGGGGTGATCTCCTCTTCGATGGCCATGAGTTCGGGGCAGTTCTCAGTCTCGCTGACGTTGTAGAACACGCCCTGGACCTTGCTCAGGATGCTGCCGGAGAGCTCCAGTGCTCCGATCACATTGTCGAAAGTGGGGGCGGCGGTATTGGCGATGATGGCGTCGATCTCCTTCTGCTGCTGCTCGATGCCCGCCTTGAAGGCGGGGACATAGTCGGCGTATTCAATCTTGTCGAACGGCGGGATGCCGTAAGGGGTGTCCCAATCCTCGAGGAAGGGATTAACACGGGTATTGCCTGTACAGGCGGTAAACAGGGTCATGAGGGTCAGGCCGACAATGCCGGCCGAATTTATCAAACGGTTCATTTTCAATAAAATAAATACTCAAAATAATTAACGGTTCCACCATGTTCCGGGCTTCTGCGCGAGGATCTCGCGGGCCTTGTCGACTCCCACGACCTCAGGGAGATACTTGAAGAAATCAATCCCGGTCTGGGTTTTCAGTTCATCTACGGACATGATATAGTCCATGAACGATTTGGAAGCTATGGAAGGATCGTGCGGAAGATAGAAGCCGCAGGCGATGTACTCGCCGGCAGAATCGCCCTTCTTGTAACGGAGAAGCGCTTTGTAATAGCCGGCGGGAACGTTTACCAGATGGTGCATCTTGTCAGGGACCGTAGTGGAGGACAGCACGCTGCCGGTCACCACATAGAGGGTGTCGCAGGCCCTTGCGTAGGTGCGGACCTTGCTCTCGAGCTTCTCCCAGACCCCTCCGTTGAAATCGGGATCCTGCGGAGTCATGTTGGTAGCATAGAAAGTCGATACGTTGGCCGCACGGTCGAGCCTGTCAGCTGAAGGGATCTGATGCCCGCGGGAATGGCCCGTGCCATACGCTGACGTAATGATGTTCTGTTGGACCCCCATAGGGAGCAGGGGATCATATCCCCAGGCATCGGTACGTGAACCGCTGCCCATCAGGCCGGCGTTGAGCGGATAGGCAACCCATAAGGATATGAAAGACTTGTAGTCATAATAGAAAGACCAGTTGCGGGTCGCATCGCGGTTAGCGAAATAGTCGCCGCCGCCCATGTCGTGGGCGAACCACTCCTTTCCGTCTCCGGCCTTGGTAGCGGGGAGTTCAAGCCAGTGGGGCGTTGCGACGTCAAGACCGTAGCCGTACTTGTCATCCGGCTCGGGGTCATCCGGCGTAACCTTCTCGTGGCAGCTGCAAAGGGCTGCGGACGCAATGGTCAAAAAGATTATAAAGTGTTTGATGTCCATAATCACGGTATCTTATTATGAATTGCTCTCAAAGCGATAAATATACGGAATAAATCTGAAAGAAGATGACCGAAGCGGGACATTTTCTTAAGATATTATTGGCTATTTTTGTGAAAACAATCATCCACATTCCATCATGAAAAGAATAATCTTCTGCCTGTTCTCCGCCCTCCTGCTCATTGGATGCGCGGAGGATGTCCCCGTGCTGACCGTCGAAGGGGGTCAGATACAGGGAGTAAAAGCTGAAAAGAAAGGTCTGTATGTGTACAAGGGCATCCCGTATGCCGCCCCGCCGATCGGCGACCTGCGCTGGAAGGAACCCCAACCCGTCGTCCCCTGGGAGGGCGTGCGTATGTGCGACAGGTTCGGCCATCCCGGCTTCCAGGTAACCCATTATCCCGGAGGATATACCGACGAGTGGGGCTACGGCGACGAGCCCGCCTACAGCGAGGACTGCCTGTACCTCAACGTCTATACGACGGCACCCGGACAGACCGGCAGGAAACTCCCGGTGGCCATGTGGATACACGGCGGCGGCCTGCGCGAAGGCTGGGCCTTCGAGCCTGAGTTCGACGGCGAGGAGTTCGCCTCCAGAGACGTCGTCCTGGTCTCCATCAACTACCGCCTCGGCATGTTCGGATTCATGTCGCATCCTGACCTCATCGCCGAAAACGCACACGGATCCTCCGGCAACTACGGCATCATGGACCAGATCCAGGCACTTAAATGGATCCGGGCCAACATCGAGCAGTTCGGCGGCGATCCCGACAACGTCATGATCTTCGGCCAGAGCGGCGGCGGCCGCAGCGTCCGCACGCTGAGCGAGTCTCCGCTCGCCCGCGGGCTCTTCCACAAGGCCGTGATCATGAGCGCCCAGGGCTTCGCAATGCCCATGCCGGCCATCCCCGGGATGCCGGCACGCGCGGCTGCGCCCGCCCAGACCCTTGAGGATCAGGCGAACTACTACAAAGAGATAATGGACTGGGCGAAACTCGACAATCTCGAGAAGATGAGGGCAGCCTCCACGGAAGAGATTTTCAGCCTTGTCAACATCTACAACCGCGTCAACGAAGTGCGCGGCGGAATGGGCATGTTCTCCCCCATCATCGACGGCTATGTCTGCAAGCAGGATTTCGACACGGCCGCAAAGGAAGGCAATCTCGCGAATGTCCCGTATATGATCGGATGCACGCTCAATGACGCCGGCAACATGCCGCCGGGCATCATAGAGTTCTGCAAGGACAGGGAGCAGAAGGGCGGCAAGGCTTACGCATACCAGTTCGCCCGGCCGCTACCGGATGACGGCAAGCATCCGGAGATCACCAGCCGACTGCGCGGCGCTTTCCATTCGTCCGACCTCTGGTTCGTCTTCAAAACGCTCAGGAACTGCTGGCGTCCCTGGACCCAGGGCGACTGGGACCTCTCCGAGAAGATGGTCACGGCCTGGACCAATTTCGCGAAATACAGCGACCCGCAGGGAGGCTGGAAGCCCTGCACGGCTGAGGATCCCGGCTTCATGGTCTTCCGCCTGGACGAGAACGACGACGAAGCGTCCTTCTTCGGCGAACCCCTCAGTCCCTCCATGCCATGAGAACTTTAAGGATATTGATCTTTGCAGTTGCCGCCATGGCGGCAGCCTGCGCCTGCGGCCCTTCCGACCCGCTGGTCGTACGCACCAGGGACGGGTTGGTCAAGGGCATCGAAGAGGAGGGTACGCTCGCCTTCAAGGGCATCCCCTATGCCAAGGTCGAGCGCTTCATGCCTCCCCTTCCGGTCGACAAATGGGATACCGTCATGGTATGCGACCACTTCGGGCCGCAAGTCATGCAGGGTAACGGCCGGAGGGAAATGCCCGAGGACGTGATGTCCGAGAAGAATTCCTGCGTACTGAATGTCTGGACCACAGACACCAAGACCTGCAAGCCCGTAATGCTGTGGATCCACGGCGGAGGCTTCGACTCGGGCTCCGCCGCCGGCAATCCCGGAATGGGTCTGGCCAAGCAGGATGTGGTCGTGGTGAGCCTCAACCACAGGCTCAACATCCTCGGGTTCCTGGACCTCTCCAGTTTCGGTGAGAAATACAGGCACTCAGGGATGGTCGGCATGCTCGACATCGTACAGGCGCTCGAATGGATACGCGACAACATCAAGGCATTCGGCGGCGACCCTGGCAACGTAACCATCTTCGGAGAGTCCGGAGGCGGCGGCAAGGTCGGCACGCTGATGTGCATGCCCGCCGCTAAAGGCCTGTTCCACAAGGCCATCATCATGAGCGGTACCATCCTCAACGTCAACACCAAGGCTATGGCCGAGGAACTCGGCCGCGCCGTCGTCGAGCAGCTGGGGCTCGGCCCCGGTGAACTCGACCGGCTAGCGGACGTGCCGTACGGCGATCTCGTCGCGGCCGGCCAGAGGGCCATGGCCGCCAGCATCGGCACCCGGGCACCGGGTACGCCGATGATGTGGGGCTTCGGCCCCGCGCCGGACGGCGAAGACCTGCTCCAACAGCCTTTCCAGCCGGATTTCGCCGACGTTTCCTCCGACGTGCCGCTGATGATAGGCACGACCTTCAACGAACTTCAGCGCAGGGTCTACGGCACTCCGATGACGCTCGACGAGGCGAAGGAGCAGTTGAAGCCCACTTTCGGCGACAGGGTCGACGAATATATCGCCGCCTTTGCCGAAGCCTGGCCGGACTATACTCCGCAGGACCTCCTGTCCATCGACATGATGTTCCGTCCAAAGACCCTCATTACCGCAGATGCCGTTGCCAAGACACGCAAGGCCCCGACCTATATGTACATGTTCACCTGGAAATCCCCGGCGGATCAGGGGTCTGTACACGGGTACGAACTGAACTTCTGCTTCAACACCCCCAACCTCCACGGCCGCGTACTGCCCGAAGTGACAGACGCAGACTGGCAGCTGGCGGAGAACATGAGCCGCAGCTGGGCCAACTTCGCCATCACGGGTGACCCCAACGTGGAGGGTCTCCCCGAATGGAAACCCTATACCCCTGAGGGCGGCGACTGCTTCATCTTCGACCACGAATGCTACGTACGCAACAACTTCGACAGGCCTCTTCAGAAAATACTCAACGAGTGCTGCTTCAAGCAGTTGGACGAGTTCAACAGCCGATAAAGCGGCACTCCCCCACCCGACAAAAAAAAGGCTGGCCGGTCAAACCGGTCAGCCTTTTTTTCATTCTGCCACTTCCTTAGAAGGCGTAACGGATGCCAAGGGCGGCGCCATAAGGTGCCCAGGCGAAGCCGTTCATGAAGTTGAAGCAGGGACGCCAGTCCAGAGAGAGCTGGAGAGGGAAGTCGAAGGTATACTCCAGGCCGACCTGTCCGGCGAGGCCGACGTTCATGTGGGTCTCGTTATGTCCGGGCCACATTGCGATGAAAGCGCCGGGGCCAGCATAGAAGTTGAACGGTCCAATAGGGGCGATGCTGAAATCATAGATCGCCACAAGGTCGAGGAGATTGTCGAAAACACCTGCATCGAACTCCCAGAAGTTCTGTCCGCCGGCATAGTGCTGGTAGGAGAGTTCCGCGCCATAGGTGGCACGCAGACCCAAAGCCTTGGGCTGGGCGTTTGCAACCGCTGCGAAGCAGAGGACTGCAATCAGGATGGAAAGGATCTTTTTCATAATTATCAGTAATTTATTAAAAGATTATTCAGCAGTGAAGTGTCCGCTCTCCCAGACGCCGATCTGGAGATTGGCGTTGTAGCGGGTCGGGAAGCCGACGAGCGTACCAGTGGCCTCGGGAACGTCGATGGAGTTCTTGACCTGGGCGTAGAGCGCGAGTTCGGCGCCGTCCTGGGCGATCTTGCCGTTCCTGTCGTTGGTTTCGGCGACAAGGGCGTCAGTTACGGTTACTCCCTCAAGCTTGACCATGCAGTTCTGGTAGCGGAGGTAGCTGGCAAGCAACTGGGAAACGGTCAGGGTGGTGCAAGGGATCTCGGCGCCTTCCTCGACGGTAGCGGCGGAAATGTCCCAGGCGGTAGCCTCGGCATAGCCGTTATAGAGCTTGGTCTTGCCGGTAACGGTGCCGTTGATCTTCTGGCCGGCCACGAGGCCGTGGTCCCTGAGATAGAGCTGGATGCCACCGGTGGCGTCCTCGATGAAGGCATTGCCTCCGTTGACATAAGTCACGACGGCGTCGGTGAGGGTGGCGGTGAACTCGGTCTCAGCCGCGACGGTAGCGCCGTCCAGCTGTGCGATGTTGGTGATGGCGGCCTCGCCCTCGACGATCTTGAGGTTCTTGATCTCCCAGGTGGCGTAGTAATCAGGCGTGGACTTGTAGACGAACTTCAGGATGAGGAGGTTGCCAGCGAACTTCTTGAGGCTGATCTCGCCGGAATCGACAAAGGTCCAGTTGGAGCCGGAAGAATAGACGGGGATGAGGATCTCCTGCCAGGTCTCGCCGTTGTCGATGCTGCCGAAGAGCTTGAGCTCGTCGTTGACATTGCCGGCGAAGCGCTGTACGTGCTGGAATGTCAGGACTGCGGAAGACACTCCGGAAAGGTCGATGTTCGGGCTGATGAGTTCGGCCTGGGAATCTCCCTTCTTGGTGGAGGTGGCTTTCATACCGTACTTGGAATCGTTGGTCCAGATGCTGGCGACACCTTCCATGGGAACGATGTCGACGGTCTCCCAAGCGCCCTTTCCGTCAAGGAAGGACTGCTCGAAAGGAAGAGCGAATGCGCTGAAGCCGGGAGCCTGGTTGACGGTCACGGTGACCTTGGAGGAATCCTTGCCCTTGGAAGAAGCAAGGGTGATGACACCGGTGCGGGCGTCGGCATCGTTGGCAGCGACGTGGATGCTCACCATGGTGGTATCCTTGACCCTGGACATCTCGGTGACGCTGAGCCAGTCGGCGTCAGTGGAGAACTCGAGGGCATCGCCGGAATAGAGAACCTTGGCCACGACCGTGGTCTCGTCCTTGCCGACCTCGAAGGCGGAAGGGGTCACGGAGACGAGGGACTTCTTGATGGCGTAGACGTAAGAGGCATTCTGGTTGGTCTCAGGAGTGCCCTTGTAGCTGGTAAGTTCACCGAAGATGGTGATCTCGTCGCCGATGGCGAACTCGTCACCGGTAGTGAACTTGGTATTGTTAAGCCAGTAAGCCCTGTAGACTTCGAACCAGTTGGCATCGCCGGAGCCGTCAGCCTCGTAGGAGCCATTGAAGGTACCGTCCGGGGAGAGATAGAACGTGGCGTTGCCATAGCTGGGGCTGATCTCGTCGATCTTGCAGACGATACCCTTGACAAAGTACTCGCCGGCATAATCTCCGGACCTGATCAGTTCAACGACCTCGGGGACGGTGAGGATCTTGGGTTCGCCCTTGACGGCATACTGGATGACATTGACAAACTGCGTCTGGTCGGCGCATTTGAACTTCACCTCGGCGTTGTTGGTAGACTTGGTACCTCCGGCGGAGAAGGTGACCTGGGATGATCCGGCATTGCCGGACATGGGGGAAACGGTAAGCCAGTCCGGAACGGAAGCCGGATCGACCTGCCAGGCCCCGGTGGAATTGACGGTCAGGGAAGCGGAGCCTCCGTTGACGTCGATGGCGAGATAAGACTCAGAGACCTGGATCTCAGAAAGTGTGCCCAACTCCTCCTGTACGCAGCCGACTGCGAGAGAGAGGAACAACGCTGCTAAAATATATCTGAATTTCATATTCGTAAGGCTTCTGATTAGTTGAACATATACTTGATACCGACGGAAGCATACCAGCACTGTCCGATGGCGGTGTTATACATCCATGTCTGGGTGGAACCGCTGACGGCAGCAGGAGTGGAGAAGGTAGGATAACCCTGGGCGTCGATGCCCTCGTACTGGAGGATACGTCCGGAGTTGAGGTCGGGATTCATGTACTTGCTGACTCCCCAGCTGGAGTTGAAGAGGTTGAGGAGGTTCTTGATGTCGAGGCTGAGCTGCAGGGTGTTGAGGGTGTTGGCGACCTTGACCTGGAAGTCATGCTTGTAGCTGAAGTCGAGCCTGTGGACCCAAGGATTGTACACGGAGTAGCCCTCGGCATACTGTCCCTTGTGGGCGCTGAGGTAAGGATCGTTGTTCACGAAAGCCATGAAGCGGTCGGCATCGTCCTGGGAGACGAAGCGGAACTCGCGGCCGGACACCTCATCCTCGGTGGGGATGTAGAGGGAGTCGTACTTGTAGTTGTCACCGTTCATGTCGTTGGTGAGCATGTAGGAATAGTTGTAACCGCCCCTCCAGGTCTCATAGATGAAGCCGTAGTGGTTGTGGCTCTTGTCATTATGGGTGAGGGAGACCACGGCGCGGTCGGGAGTGAGGTTCGCAGCGGAGTGCAGGGTCGTGTAGTTCGGGCCTGCTACGGTAGGAACGTAGTTGAAGATCGAAGCAGGGTCGGAACCGGGCAGGGAGGTGAGCTCCTTGTTGACGGTATGGGTATACGCGGCCATGATGCTGAGACCCTCGATCGGGGCCATGTTGACCGTGATGTTTCCGGAATAGGTGTAACCAAGATGAGTGTTGGTCAGCACGTATGCAGGAGACTTGGTATATGTGTAGTTGGTAGGATATACCGGGCGGCTGTCGGCACCCTTGAAGCGTGCGAATCCGTCAGCGGGAATCATGTTCCAGTCCTCCATGGTGGAGGCGTTGATGTTCTGGTTGAAGATACCCTCCAAGGTGACGGTGAACGGGAAGGAAACCGGAATGGCATAGTCGAGTGCCAGGGAAGTCTTCCAGACCTGAGGCATCTTGAAATGAGGATCGACGGCAGCAAGCTTGGAAGGGATCTTGCCGTCCTCGGCGGAGATCTCCTTAGGGAAGCCGAGGCTGTACCACTTCTCCCTCATCTGCTCGCGGTCGATGATCAGGTCACCCTTGAACTGCTCGAGGAGCGGGTCGGGAGTGGCGACACCGTTCTTGTACTTGGTGGTGATGATACCGTTGTACTGGTTCATGGAAGAGTTGGAAGGCATGTTGGTGAGGAAGACGAGCGGAACGTGGCCGGAGAAGAGACCGGTACCGCCACGGAGCTTGAAGCTCTTGTCACCGAAGACATCCCAGGTGAAACCTACGCGGGGGGAGATGATAGGAGTGGCGACAGGCCACTTGCCGGTGTCGATATGGCGGATGTTGCCTTCTGCATCGGGATACTCAAGGTCGTAGACGGCCTTGTTGGTGATGATGTTGCTGTTGTCGAAGACATAGGAGTCGAGACGGACGCCGGCGGTGAGCTTGAGGCGGTCGGTCACGTCCCAGTCATCCTGGACGTATGCACTGACTTTATGGTAGGCGACGCGGCTGGCCGGATTGTCACGCATGAGGTTCTCATAACCATAGGTGAAGTTGACGGTCTCAGGGGTGGCGCCGTTCAGGAAGTCGTCGAGGGAGTTGTAACGGTAGTAACCGGTACCGTTCCTGAGGTAGGCATTGTCTGCCATCTGATACTCGTAAGCGAGACCGCTCATGAATTTGTGGTTGCCGGCATAGACGGTGAAATCGTCCTTGACGTTGATGACGTTGTTGTGGTAACCGTTCTGCCAGGTGAAGAGCTCATATCCGAGAGACATGTACGGAGTGATGGTTCCGGAGCCGTCGAGGATGTCGATGAACGGGAAGTAGGCCGAAGGGGTGCCGCGGGAAGTGTCGAGCTTGGAGTAGGTAGCCAGGAACTGGTTCACCATATTGGCGGAGATCCTGCTGTTCAGGTCGAGCGAGAAACCCTGGGCGAGGTTGTCCATCGTGTAGAAGGAGTTGGCGAAAGCCATGGAATACTGCGACAGACGGGCCTCGGTCGTACGCTGTCCGGCGTCGGAGGAAGAGGCGTTGGTGTACATGCACTCACGCGAGATGGTGTAGTTGTAGCGGAATGCGAGCTTGTGGTTGTCGTTGATGTTCCAGTCGAGACGGACGAGGGCCTTCATGTTGGACTCGTTTCCGTTGAAGTTGTCGTAGGAACCGGTGTCATAGCCGTACTTGTTCATGACGAAATCCTTGACTCTCTGCATATCGGCCACGGTGGTGCGGGAGATGTAGAGGGAAGGATCGGCCACGCCGTTGGTGGAAGGCTTCCAGCGGGAAGTCTCCTCCGGGTGCGGGATGTACTCGAAGTTGACGAAATAGAAGAGCTTGTTCTTGATGATGGGGCCGCCGAGCGTCATACCGTAGGTGGTGGTACGCTCAGGGTCGCGGTTGCCGAGCTCGAGTCCGTCGACGGTATTTCCGCGCATGAACTCGTTCCTGTGGTAGGCGTAGACAGTACCCTTGACAGTGTTGGTACCGGACTTGGTGATGGCGTTGACACCACCGCCGATGAAGTTGGTCTGGCGGACGTCATAAGGAGAGATGACGACCTGCATTTCCTCGATGGCATCGAGGGAGACGGGGTTGCCGCCGCCCGGAAGGCTGCCGGAGAGACCGAAGTTGTTGTTGAAGTTGGCACCGTCGATGGTGAAGTTGGAGGTACGGTCATCGGCTCCCATGAAGGTCATGCCGTTACCGCCGTAAGGCGAAAGCCTGGTCACGTCGGTGAGGTTGCGGCTGACGGTAGGGAGGGAGACGATCTGGCTGTTGTTGATGTTGGTGGCGGCACCGGTCTTCTCGGTGGCGAACTTGGTGTTGGCCGTGGAGATGATGATGGCCTCGGAAAGCATCTGGTTGTCATCAGGCATCTCTGCGTTGAGCGAATAGGCCTCACCGAGCTGAAGGGTGATGTCGGTGTAAGTGACCGTCTGGTATCCGAGACAGCTGACCTCTACGGAGTAAGGGCCGCCGGAGCGCATACCGTTGATGGCGAAACGGCCTTCCGCATTGGCGACAGCATAGTACTGCGTACCGGAAGGGGTATGGACAGCGATAACGGCGGCGCCCACGACGGGCTCGCCATCTCTGTCGGCAACCTTGCCGTTAAGGGAAGAGGTGGTAACCTGGGCGAATGCCGAAATTCCCACCAGCATGACCGCGACAACGGTCAAAAGTCTTTTGAATGCTTGGTACATAACTGATTTATGAGATAATTAAAATTTCACTCTTAAAACAAAGTACAAATTTACATGTTTTTTTCAAATTCACTGATGTTTTGCATATCTATTTTTTTGCCGTATCTTTGCAAACCGAATTGTGGAGAGATTTGATTGCTTGCAACCACACTAAAAAATGCTAAAATTCCATAATAGCTTCGTTTAGTGACTCTCCGCGTATTGTTTTACGTTGGAGTTTTTTGTTTATGAAGAATTATCTTTTTACGTCTGAATCAGTTTCCGAGGGCCATCCCGACAAGGTGGCCGACCAGATTTCTGACGCCATCCTGGACGAGTTCCTCCGCCAGGACGAGAACGCCAAGGTCGCATGCGAGACCTTCTGCAGCCGCGGCCTGGTGGTGGTGGGCGGCGAAGTCCGCTCCGAGGATGCCTACGTCGACATCCAGAAAACCGCACGCGGCGTCATCGACCGCATAGGTTACAACCGTGCCGAACTGATGTTCAGCAGCCAGGGCTGCGGCCTGCTGTCCTCCATACACGAGCAGAGCGTCGACATCAGGCGCGGCGTCGTGCGCGAGACTCCGGAGGAGCAGGGCGCAGGCGACCAGGGCATGATGTTCGGCTACGCCTGCCGGGACACCGAGGACTATATGCCGCTTCCGCTTGCCCTGTCGCACAGGCTGTTACAGGTGTTGGCGGACATCCGCCACAACCGTCCCGGGGTTATGGATTACCTCCGTCCCGACGCAAAGTCGCAGTTCACCGTCGAGTACGACGGCGCCACAGGAAGGCCGCTGCGCATACATACGATAGTCCTTTCCACCCAGCACGACGAGTTCGACACCGTCGAGGTGATGCATTCGCGCATCGAGGAGGACGTCCGCAACATCGTGCTGCCCGCCCTCGTCGATACGCTTCCCGCCGTGACGGCAGCCCTTTTCAAGGGCGATTACAAACTGTTCGTCAATCCGACAGGCAATTTCGTGATCGGAGGCCCGGCCGGAGATACCGGCCTGACCGGCCGCAAGATCATCGTGGACACCTATGGCGGCAAGGGCGCGCACGGCGGCGGGGCCTTCTCGGGCAAGGACCCCTCGAAGGTGGACCGCAGCGCCGCCTACGCCGCGCGCTACATCGCCAAAAACCTGGTGGCGGCCGGCGTGGCGGACGAGATGCTGGTCCAGCTCGCCTACGCCATCGGCGTGGCCGAGCCCGTGAGCATCTTCGTCAACAGCTACGGCACCGCCAAGGCCGGGCTCCGCGATGCGGAGATCGCCGACAGGATCGGGCAGATCTTTGATCTGCGCCCTGCGGCCATCACCCGCAAGTTCCAGTTGCTCAACCCGATATACGAGGACACCGCCGCTTACGGACATTTCGGGAAGAAGCCGTTCACGCGTCGCGTTAAACTCATACGTGACCTTGGGGACGGCCTCGGCCGCCGCGAGGTCGAACGAGAGATCCAGTTCTACGGCTGGGAGAAACTCGACTCCGTGGACCTCATCCGCGAAGCCTTCAACATGTAGCCAGCCATGCCTAAAGCCAAGAGCAAGATACAGATTACGAACCGCCGCGCGTCGTACGACTACGAGTTTCTCGAGACGTACGACGCAGGCATCGTCCTCGTGGGCACCGAGATCAAGTCGCTGCGCCTCGGCAAGGCCTCCCTCGCCGACGCTTTCTGCTACTTCGTCAACGGGGAGCTCTACGTCAAGGGAATGAATATCTCCACCTATTTTTGGGGCTCATGGAACGGCCACGAGCCGGCGCGTGACCGCAAGCTCCTGCTTACCAAGCGCGAGTTGCGGCACCTCCAGCAGGCCGTCAAGCAGAAGGGCCTGACTATAGTAGCCGTCCGGGCGTATATTGCGGAGAACGGTTACGCCAAGCTCCGCATCGCCCTGGCAAAGGGTAAGAAAGAGTTCGATAAACGACAGACCATCAAGGAGAAAGACATTCGCCGCGAAATGGACCGCGGATAATCATATGCCCAAGAAAAGGATACCGATGATAGTGGAGCTTCCGGCTCCCGAGACGATCGACGTCGATGCGCTGGCCGCAGCGCTGCGCGAGGGCAGCGTCGACCTCGTCTGCGTACTCGGGCCGACGGCCTCGGGCAAGACCCGCTACGCGGTGTCGCTTGCCCGTCGGCTCGGTGCCGAGATCATCTCGGCCGACTCCCGCCAGGTCTACCGAGGGATGGACATCGGCACCGGGAAGGACCTGTCAGAATACGGCAACGTCCCCTACCACCTCATAGATATCCAGCCCGCAGGAGCAAGATATAACGTCTACGAGTACCAGAAAGACTTCGTGAAGGCCTACCAGGACATCCGCGACCGTGGCCGGGTGCCCCTGCTCTGCGGCGGCACCGGCCTCTACATCGAGGCTGCCACCTGCGGTTACGATTTCGACAAACGCTATCCGACAGTCGATCCGTCGCTCTTTCCCCACAACACTTTCTATATCGGCACATTGGTCGACCGCGAGACGCGGAACGCGCGCATCGACGCGCGCCTCGACGCCCGCCTGGCGGAAGGCCTCGTGGACGAAGTCCGCGGCCTTCTCGACGCCGGCGTCCCCGCCGAAACCCTGATCTACTACGGCCTGGAGTACAAATTCGTCACCCAACACGTCCTGGGCATACTCTCCTACGACGAGATGCGGACCCTTCTGGGCAACGCCATCCACCAGTTCGCCAAACGCCAGATGACCTGGTTCCGCGGCATGGAACGCGACGGCATCGTCATCCATTGGACCGAAGTCTGACCCACTCTTCCCTCCCGACAAAACGTTGAGAACAAACGTATGCCTCCGGGGCACATGTAGGGCAATGTCCTGTTCGAGACCCAAAGAAATTCCTTAGGACGAGAACGCTAATCCAGCCTCCAGGGCCATCAGAACGACATCCCTGTTCGCAACGATTTGCCGGGAATCATTCAACTCAAGAATAAAACGGCGTTAGAAACAGAGAGACGGGAGGCAGAAAAAGAGATGGGAAATCAAATGGTGTCGGTGTCGTGGAGTTTCTGGCGGCGGGTTTCGGCGGAGTCGTGGCCGAAGAGGAGGCGGGGGCCTTCGACTGAACGCCAGTAGTCCTCGTCGAAATCGGTGGGGTGTGCGTAGGGGCCGTCATGGTCGATAATGAACGACAGATAAGTAATCTTGTAACCCTGCTCCAGGAACATCTTTTCGTAGAAAGTCTGAACCTCATACAGTGCCCCGACGGTCTCGGAAGGGAGGGAAAGGGACGGAGCAAGCGCCTCGGGGGGCGTGGCGTAAAGGTCCTCGGTACAGCCGAGGACCCGCAGGCCGTTACACGCCGCCACGGCGCGCGAGTACTGATGAAGGAACATGCTGTCCGTCTTGAGATGGACCATGCCGCCGGGCTTCAGGAAGGAGCGGTACCGCTCGAGGAAAAGCGGCGACGTAAGCCTGCTGTTCTCGCTGCGGAACTGGGGGTCCGAGAAAGTCAGCCAGATTTCCGAAACCTCTCCGGGAGCGAAGTATGCAGTGATGAACTCTATCCTCGTACGGAGGAAAGCGACATTGCCCAAATGGTGTTCGGTGGCATATTTGGCGCCTTTCCACAAACGGGCGCCCTTGATGTCCACCCCGATGTAATTGCACGATGGATTGCGCTCGGCAAGGTCAATCGTGTACTCCCCTTTCCCACAGCCGAGTTCCAGCACTATGGGGCGCGGTGCATCGAACATCCGCTCGTTCCAATGCCCCTTGACCTCGTGGTCCCTGAGATTGAAGAACCCGTCGGCCAGCACCTCTGCGGCCGACGGCTGCAGAAGGCACTTGAACGTCTCGTTCTCTGCGAATTTCCTGAGTTTACCGTGTCCCATCCGAAGTGTTTTTCTTGCAGATGACACCCAGGCCGCGGAAACCCGGAACGTCGTTTCCCGAGTTTACCTGCACGGCCATGTCCCAAATACCCGCTTCCACGGGAACCAGGCCCGTGCGGTACGGCTTACGGTACTGATTGGAGTAAAAATCAGATCCCTTTGACCCATCGTGGATCCCGAAATAGACGGTCTCCCTGAAGCGCTGTCCCGAAGGGGCTGTCCAAGTGATTGTAAGCGGGAAATCCCTGGCTGCCACCATCTTCTGCCTTCCCGCATCGATGCGCGAATAAAGGACGAGGTCATAGGTCGCAAGCGTGTCGGACATATCTATGGAATAGCGGTAAAGGCCATTCGTCTCCCTGTCCTCCTCCCCGACATATAACTCGACGGAGTCGGGACGGGCACACGACCAGGCCGCGGCCACTAGGACCGCGAGCACAAAAGTCCATGCTTTGGAGAACCTGCCCATATACTACTTTCCGCCTTCAGAAGGTTTACGGTTGTCCGGTCCGCGATGGCCGCGGCCACGGCGATCGCCGCCGCCTTTCTTCTGTCCGCCGCGGCGGCGGGACTTGGAGCGCTTGCGCTCCGGATTGTCGAAGCGGGTTATACTGTCGTCTCCGACGGCGGTGATGAACTCGGGCATATACGGCTCCGGCTCGGTCTTGAGGGACTCGGGCTTGATGCCGTTGCGGTTCATTTTGATAATCTCCTGCACCTCGTAGGCATCCAGGGCATAGACATTCGCCAGGGAGCCCTTCTCGTAGGAGAAATACATTATCTCCTTGAGTATGTCTGTCTTCACCAGCCAGGCGAGGCCGTCCTCGAACTCCAGAGGCTCGGTCACGCGAGGGATGCGGGACTGGGCGTCGAGATAGGTGGCCACCTCATAGTTAAGGCAGCACTTGAGTTTGCCGCACTGTCCCGCGAGCTTCTGGGGATTGAGCGAAAGGTCCTGGCAGCGCGCCGCGGAAGTGGTGATGGACTGGAAATTGGTGATATAGTTGGCGCAGCAGAGCTCGCGACCGCAGACGCCCAGGCCTCCGATGAGGCCGGCCTCCTGCCGCGCGCCGATCTGCTTCATCTCGATGCGGATGCGGAACTCTTCCGCAAAGACCTTGATGAGCTGACGGAAGTCGACGCGCCCATCGGCTATATAGTAGAAAATGGCCTTGGTCCCATCCCCCTGGAACTCCACGTCGCCAATCTTCATCTCCAGGCCCATCTCGGCCGCGATGCGGCGGGCCTTGATCATCGTATCTTCCTCACGTGCAATGGCTTCCTGCCATTTCACGATGTCGGACTGCCGGGCCTTGCGGTAGATCTTCTTGAACTCGGTCGTCTCGGGATTGATGCCCTTGCACTTCATCTGCCTTCCAACGACAGGACCTTCCAGGGTAACGATGCCCAGGTCGTGGCCATTGGCCGCCTCGACTATCACCATGTCCCCTATCTTGACGTTCTGTCCGGAGGCATTGACATAGATGCCTTTGCGCGTATTCTTGAAGCGCACCTCGAAATAGCCGTTGTATTCGGACTGGGAGACTCCCCCAAGCCAGTTGTAGTCCTTCAGCTTGCAGCATCCCTGCCGGTAGTTCACCGACAATTCACCGGTATCCGAATCGGAAGACGTGGTGCAGCCGCGGTTGCAGTCGAAATACAGCGCTTCGTTAGTGGTATTGGTATCCATTTCAAATCAGTATATAAAGTCTGTCGACCAGGTCGCAGAACAGGATTTTAAGATTGATGTTCCGTTCGATCAGCATCAAGGCATTGTCCAGCAGCGGAAGCGCCTTGCGTGAAAAACTCTTTCGGCAGCGGGCGGCATACCGGGCGAAGGCTTCGGCCTCCGCTGGCGCCGTCCCCGCGATCTGCTCCAGCCCCTGCTGGAGCATGAATATCTTGCGCAGGCCTTCGGCAGCGTAGCGGCAGAAGGCCTTGGCGCGCTCGCGCGACGGCAGCGCCGCCAGCTGGTCGCCGACATCCTGCGCAGCCATCAGGTCCTTGGCCAGCAGCGCGTCCATCAGGGAAGCGAAAAGTGCAGCCTCGGCGCCGGCTTCGCCGCTCTCGGAGAGATAGGCGAGCGCGCGGCCGACGCTGCCGCCTGCCACCTCGGCGGCTGCCCGCGCCTCCGCCTCCGGCCGGCCGAAACGCTCTTCGAGCACGCCGGCCACCTCCTCCTTGGACAGGGGCAGTACTCTGATGCCCTGGCAACGGGACGAAATGGTGCTCAGCACCTTTTCGGGAGCGTGGGTCACAAAGATAAAGAGCGCCTGCTCCGGCGGTTCCTCTATGCTCTTCAACAGGCGGTTGGCAGTATCCTTGTTCATCTTTTCGGGCAGATAGACGACAATTGCCCGCCAGCCCCCCTCCAGGGAATGGAACGAAAGCTTGTCGATGATGAACTTCGCCTCGTTTATTGCTATCACTGAGGACTTGCCCTCGATACCGAGAGCCTCATTCAGTTCATTCTCAAGAAAATAAGGATTCTTTTCCAACAGTTCCCGCCAATACTTCAGGTAGGACTCGGAAGTGGGTTTATCGGAGGAGACTTTCGAGCCCTTCGTAACGGGAAAGATGAAATGTACGTCGGGATGGATCAGCTTGTGGACCTTCTGCGAACCGATAAGGCACTCAAGGAATCCGAGCGCAAGGAGCAGTGCCCCACAGCCGTCGTTCTCGTAGAACATCAGGGCGTGCGGGACCCGGCCGCTGCCGGCCATGCCGGCAAGTGCCCTTTTCACGTCTGCATTCCCTGCTATCCCGTCGAAAATCATCTCTTTCTCTCTTCAGTAAAAGTGGCAAGCGCCACCAAAAAATCCTTTGCCGGAGTGTCCGGAAGCGGAGCAAGCGATTCCTTTGCACGTTGCGAGAACTCCAGGAGGCGCTCCTGTGCATAGACGGTCCCGCCGTAATCTCTGACAAACCCGATGACATCCTCTGCAAACCCGGGATGTTCCCCTACCTGCCGGACTTTCTCGCGGATCTCCGCCTGCAAGACGCCGTCGGCGTTCCTCAACGCGCCCAGAAGCGGAAGAGTGATCTTGCGCTCGCGTACATCCACTCCTGCGGGTTTCCCAATGTCTCCTCCGTCATAGTCCAGTATGTCATCCTTGATCTGGAAAGCCAGGCCGAGATTCCTGGCATACTCGCGGGCAACCTGCCTGATCCCGGCGGAAGCCCCTACGGAGATGGCGGCCGAAAGACATGCCGTCTCGAAGAGCGAGCCTGTCTTATCCCCTATGATACGGAGATAGTCCTCCTCGGAAGTGTCACCGCTCGAGGCTTTCTGCAACTGGAACATCTCCCCCTCGGCCAGGCGGGTAAGGGTATCGGCGAAAAGCCGTACGACCTCCATGACATTGTCGTCCGCATCCAGCACGAGGCCCACCGCCTTGACCAGCCAGTAGTCTCCAAGCAGGACCGAATGTGTCGGATCAAGGATGGATGCGACAGTAGGTACTCCGCGCCGCGTCTTGCTCCCGTCCGCGACGTCGTCGTGCAGGAGCGTAGCATTGTGGAGCAACTCCACCGCCGCAGCATAGCGGACTGTGTCGCCGGTCAGCGTCCCGGTCCCGCAGGCGCGCGCCATGAGCAGCGAGAGCATGGGCCGGAGCTGCTTGCCGGCATGCTCCAGGATGTAACCGTTCGTCCAGTTAAGGAGTTCGATATCGCTGTCGAGCGAGGAGCGTATGAGGTCCCCCGTCCGGATCCAATCGTCTCCGAGATACTCAAGAATGGTTTTCCTTTCCATGTCACTGTATGCAGGCGGCGAACTCTTCGAGCGTCGTGGGGAAAGATACCAGACCCCTGGAACGGGCGTCGAGCATTCCGGTGGCCACATAATGGTCCAGAAGGGCCTTGAGAGGATCGTAGAAGCCGTCGAGATTGAACGCGACGATCTTGCCGGGATACCGGCCAATCTTGGCCAGCGTCAGGGTCTCTATCAGTTCGTCCAAGGTACCGATGCCTCCGGGAAGCGCAACGGCCAGGCAGGTCCCGGCCCTCATGGCTTCCTTACGCTCGGACATGGTATCCGTCCAGACAAGTCTGGAAGCATCGCTATACTCCATACCCTTCATGAACACCGGGATGATGCCCACGTGCTCCATGCCCAAGCTGCGGGCCTCGTCGGCTATGACTTTCATGGTACCCTTGACCGTACCGCCCGACACCATGCCGTAACCGCACCCGTGCAGGGTGCGGACGACATCCCGGGCGAGGTCGTTGTACTTTTCGTCAATGTCGAAGCTCGCAGAACAGAAAACGACCGCGTTCCTGCCCGACATGGCTCCCTAGAAGAGGACTGCCAGCGAAAGGGTGATACCGTTGAAGTTGCGGACCTTGTCTTCGTCGACGATCTTGTTGATTTCGCCCTTGACGGAGCCCATGTTCCAGAAATACTTCACGGAAGCCTGAAGGTGCTGGAACAACTCGATGCCACCACCGATCGCAAGGCCGTACTCGGTCTTGTCCCAGGAGAGGTTCTCGATGGGATCCTTCTCCTTGTCCCAGCCCTGGTCCTTGAGGTTGTATCCGATGAAGGGCTCTGCGAGGCCGTAGATGCGCATGAACTCGCGGCCGACACCGACCTGGCCCTCAAGACCGAACTCGATGAAACCGACGGTCATGTCATACTTGTCATTGCCGGAACCAATCTGGCTGACGGACGTTCCCTTGACCTTGTAGATCAACTCAGGCTGGAGGCGGAAGCCTTCCATCACGGGGAAGTTGGCCACGATACCTGCGTGATACTGGTCGAATGCACCGATCTTGCTGTCCTTAAGGGTGCTGTTAGGCCCGGTGATACCGGCGATGATACCGATCTGCTGTGCGGAAGCGCTGAACGCAAAGAGTGCGACAACGAATGCAAGGAATAATCTCTTCATGATTTATCAAGTTAATAATAATGTAGTTGTCAGATAAGGGAATCGAGGATAGCGGTAATCTCCTGTTTGGGGACGGCACCCACAAGACGGTTGACCATCTCGCCGCCCTTGAAGAACAGGAGGGTGGGGATATTGCGGATGCGGAACTGCATGGCCACCTCGTCAGCGTCGTCGACGTCGCACTTTGCGACTACGACGCGCCCGTCATACTCCTCGGCGACAGCCTCGACGGTGGGGGCGAGCATGCGGCAGGGGCCGCACCACGAAGCCCAGAAATCAATCATCACCGGCTGCTCGGAAGCCAGGATCTCGGAAATGTTGGTATTGGTTACTACTTTTGCCATAACTCAAATTTTGACCGGACAAAGGTCCGGGATTATACAATAAAAAAGATACAACCACAAATATAACAATTTATGGTTGTATTCCAAACAGATATTTCCTGCGAAGGTCAGAGTACCTTCTCAACGTTCCAGACGAAAGCCCTGAGACCGAGGTCGTGATAGACGGAGTCCTTGGCCCGGAGGTCTTCGAGGATACCGTCGACAAGGTCATCGTTGACAACCGTGAGGACGGCATAGTTCATCTCCGGCCACGCGTGGTTGCCGAGATGAGGGATGCCGTCGACGCTGCCCCTGCCCTGAATGTCCTGCCAAGCGGTAAATCCCCGCTGGCCGTTGGCCTCGAGGAGGTCGACGATCTCCTCGTTGTAGGCCTGGTTGTATGCTATGAATATCGCTTTCATGATTTTGCAAGTTTCTTCCTCTTACGGTTCTCCTGCCTTACGGCGAATACGCAATAGACCGTGGGGATGAGCACGAGTGTCACGAGGGTCGAGATGGACAGACCCCAGCAGACCGTCACGCCGAGAGAGTTCCACATCTCAGAGCCCTCTCCCCTGCTCAGGGCCATCGGGAGCATACCGAGCACGGTGGTGAGGGTGGTCATCAAGATCGGGCGCAGACGGCTTCTGGCGGCGGTGACCGAAGCTTCGATGGCGCTCATTCCACGCTCGCGGCAAAGTATAGTATAGTCAATCAGCACGATACCGTTCTTCACCACGATACCGAGCAGGATTATGATGCCTATCATCGACATCACTCCGAGCGCATGGCCAGTGACCCAGAGTCCGAGCAGCACGCCCACGAAGGCGAACGGCACCGAGAACATGATTACGAACGGGCTCATGAACGACTCGAACTGCGAGGCCATCACCATATACACGAGAATGATGATCAGGACGATGAGGAGGAGCATGTCCCCGAACATCTCCTGCTGGTCCTCATAGTCTCCGGCGATGACGGTAGTAAGTTCCGGGGGTATATCCGTAGTGTCGATGACCCTCTGGGCGACGTCGACGGCGCGGCTGAGAGGAGTCTTGCGGGCGACGATGCCCCTGACGGTGATCACGCGCTCGCGGTCCTTGCGTTCGATGGTCGGAGGCACTTTAGCCTCGACCACGGTGCCGAGGTCCTTCATGCGTACGGGGCGGCCGGCGGCATTGTACACCACGATGTTCTCCAAATCCTCGATGCTGGTGCGGAACTGAGGGGCGTACCTCACGCGGATGCCGTACTCCTCGCCATCCTCGCGATAGTAGGAGCCCGTCGAGCCGCTGATGGCGGCGCTGAAGGCGGAACCGGCAGTGGTCGAATTCAAGCCGTTGAGGGCAAGCTTCGTCCTGTCGAAATCCATCTGATACTCAGGCGTATACTCGTCGCGGCTCACCGTCACCTGCGAGAATGCTGGATCGGCGAGCATACCCTCCTTTATCGCCTGCGCGGCCTGGTCGGTGGCGTCGAAGTCGAATCCGTAGATCTCGACCTCGATGATGGATGCGCCTCCCATTCCTCCCATACCTTCGCTCACCATTCCCTTCTTGACTTCGGGATACATCGCGAGGTCAGCGCGGATGATGTCCGCAATCTCGGAGGTGCTGCGGTCGCGGTCCTCCATGCTGCCGAGGTTGATGTTCATCGACATCACGTTGGCGCCGTTGGAGCGCATGCTTGCGAAGGTATTGCTGGCGTCAGCCTGACCGTAGGTGTAGCTGAGTCGCTGGACCTCGTCAACCTGCTCGATGATCTGGTTGTAGAGCCTGCGGGCGAACTCGCCCGTAACCTCCTGCGAGGTTCCGGCAGGGAGTTCGACATTGACGGTCAGACGTCCCTGGTCGGACTGCGGGAAGAACTCGGTCTCGAGTCCGGGCACGAACAGGACGAGAGCGAGGGCGAAGATGCCGAGCGCTCCGAATATGACAGTCTTGCGGTGCGTAGTCGCCCAGCCGATCAGTTTGGCGTAGCCGCGGGCAATGGCATCAAGGGCCTTGTTGACGGGCCCGAAGATGGCATTGTGGAGTTTGCCCGTCTTGGGACCTGCCTTGAGCATACGCGAACACATCATCGGTACGAGCGTCAGGGCGGCGGTCGTCGAGACTATCATGATGATGCTGACGATCCAGCCGAGCTGCTTGAACATGATGCCGGCCATTCCGGTCATCATAGTGAGCGGGAGGAACACGCATAGCATCGTAAGGGTCGAAGCGATGACCGAGATGGCCACCTCGGATGTCGCGTGGACGGCCGCCTCCTTGGGCTTGGCACCGCGTTCCAGATGCGTGGATACGTTCTCAAGGACCACGATGGCGTCGTCCACGACCATTCCTATCGCTATCGACAAGGCGGACATCGAGATGATGTTCAGGGTATTGCCGGTGGCGAAGAGGTACACCAGCGACGCCAGGAGGGCGATAGGGATGGAGAGCACGATGATGAATGTGGCCCTCCAGCGGCCAAGGAACAGGAACACCACCAGCATGACCACCAGGAAGGTGATCAGGATGGTCTCCTTCAAGGTGTTGATGGTATTGATGATATTGTCCGATGAGTCGACGACAGTGGTGATCTCGATGTCGGAAGGAAGGTCCTTGCTGATCTCGACCAACTGCTTCTTGATGTTCTTGATAACGTTGACGGTATTGGCGCCCGACTGCTTCTGGATCACGATCTGGGCGGAGCGGACACCGTTGGTGTACGACTCCATCTCCTTCTCCTGGTTGCCGTCACGGATGGTGGCGACGTCGCGCAGGTACACCACACGGCCGTTGGACGAACCGAGGACGATGTCCAGGAGTTCGTTCGGGTTGGTGAACTCCTTCTGCACGCGGAGCGAATACACGTCGGAACCTATATCGATGCTTCCCGAAGGAAGGTTGCGGTTCTCGGCCGCGATAATGGACGATATGGTGCTGACGCTCAGGCCGTAAGCCTGGAGTTTCTGGGGATCGCAATAGACCTGGATCTCGCGGGTAGGAGCGCCGGACACCGAAATGGTACCCACACCGGAGACGCGAGCGAGCGGCGTCGCGAGCCTGTCGTCAAGGATCTTGTCCAGGCCGGGAAGGCTCTCGTCCGCGGTCGCGGACAGGATCATGATGGGCATATCGTCCGCGCTGAACTTGAAGATCACAGGGACGGTAGCACCGTCAGGAAGTGTAGAGTTCACCATGTCCAGCTTGTCGCGGACGTCATTGGTGGCCTCGTCGATGTCTATGCCGTAGCGGAACTCCAACTGGAGGAGCGAGGTATTCTCGCGGGAGGTCGATGTCAGGCTCTTGAGGTCGCTGACACCGTTGAGGGAGTTCTCCAGCACCTTGGTGAGGTTGTTCTCGATGTCGGCCGCGCTGGCGCCCGGATACGAGGACATCACCATGATGGTGTTGGCGTCGAACTCGGGGAGCTGCGCGATCGACGTCTTCACGAGCGAGAAGATGCCGAATATCATGAATGCGATGAATATCAGCGCCGTCGTAACGGGATGACTCACCGCTGACCTGTAGATGCTCATATGCGCGTCCTCCCTAGTTGATGACGTTGACTTCGGCGCCGTTGCGCAGGTTCGTATGACCCTTCGTCACGACCTTCTCTCCCTCGGAGAGACCTTCGAGTATCTCATAGTCGGAGCCGGTATGGCGGCCGAGCGTGACGATGCGGCTGGAGACCGTGTTGTCGGCGTTGAGCACGAACACGGACTTCTGACCGGAGCCCTGCTGCTTGACGATGGCTATGTCGGGGACCACGATGCTGTGGTTGATCGCAAACGTGACCTTGGCACGGGCGAACATGCCCGGGCGGAGGACCCTGTCGTTGTTGGGGACAACCACTTCAGCGGTGAAAGTATGCGAAGCCGGGTCGATGACGGGATAGATGCGGTTGACCTTGCCCACGAAAGTTCGGCCGGGAATGGCGTCGGCAGTGATGTCCACGCTGTCACCCTTCTTGACCTTGGTGTAGTCGGTCTCGGAGATGCCGACCAGGAGTTTGACCGGAGATATCTGCTGGACGACGAAGATCGGCGAGGACATCGCGTACATATCGCCCACATCGTAGTTGCGGGCAGTAACGACGCCGGTCAGGGGCGAACGAAGGATGGTGTTCTCGACCAGGTTCTGGTACTGCGAGTTGCTGACGTTGTAAGAGAGCTGCATCGCTTCGTAGTCGGACTTGGAAAGGGCGCCGGCTTCGTAGAGTTCCTTGAGCCTGGAGAGTTCGAGCGCATCGTTGTCGAGCTTGAGCTTGGTCTGCTCGAGACTGGTCTGGTCCATCTCGGCCAGGACCTGGCCCTTGGCAACGAAGTCGCCGACCTCGACAAGGATCCTCTTGATCCTGGACCCTGTCTGGGGCACGACGTTGTTTACCGCGTAAGCCTGAACCGAAGTGGTATAAGTCTCGTCCTGCGGGACGTCCCTGTACTCCGTGACGGCGATCTCGACATTGGTGGGAGCGTTGGGGTCGGCCATCATCATGGGGCCGGCAGGAGCGGAAGCACCGCTTTTCCTGCTGCCGCAGGAGACTGCCAGCAGCGCCGTCGCGGCGCAGAGGAAGAATTTCACATTCGTTTTCATATATATCATTCTTGTTTCCGGGTTATGATTCGATGTCCTTGCCGAGCGTCTGCTCGAGGTTGGCCTTGGCTATGACGTAGTTGTAGACCGACTGTGACTGGGCCAGAAGGGCCTGGGTGAGGGCCAACTGGGCGTCGTTGAGGTCGGTGATGGTGCTGCGGCCGAGGTTGTACGACCTTGTCGCGATGTCATAGGCCTTGCGGGCGGTTTCGACGCCGGACTCTGCGGCGTTGAAATTCTTCATCGCGGTCTCCATCTGGTTCAGGTACTGGCGGATGGCAACCTTGAGCTGGCGCTCGGTATTCTCCTTCTGGAGGAGAAGCTGCTCCTGCTGGTTGCGCGTCTGCTTGACGGCGTTGCTGCGCCTGCCGCCCGCGAAGATCGGGATGGAGAGGCTCAGGCCCACGGCCGAATAAGGTGACCAGTTGTAAGTGCTGAACTTGAAGTCGTTTGTCATTGCATTGATGCTGTACGAGAACGAGAGGGCCAGCGAAGGGAGGGATGCATACTGCTGCATCTTGACGGTATTGGCGAGTTCCTCGGCCTGGATGGCAAGCTGGCGGAGGGTGGAGTTGCGCTCCAGGCCAACGCCTTCATTCTCTACTATCCCGCGGAACATCGTCTCGGAAAAGTCCATCAGCGACCCGGCGACATCTATCTCCTCATCGAGGTCGATTCCCATCACGGCCTTGAGCTGCCAGAGGCCGAGGACCACGGAATTCTCCGAGTCGTAGACATTGGGGATAGCGTTCTGAACGGCAGACTTGGCCCGCTGATACTCCAGTTCGGATGCCTTGTCGACATTGTATCTCTGTTCCGTCTGGGTGAAATTCTCCAGGGCGTTTTCGTAGACTTCCTTGTATACGTTGAAGGCCTCCTTGGCCAGCAGGACGCCGTAGAAGGCCTGCTTGACCTGGGTTACGGTCTCGAGGCGCGAGGAACGGGCCTTTTCAACGGCGAGTTCGACGTCCTGGCCAGAGATCTTCAGGCTCTTCCACAACTGGGCGTTCACCAACGGCATCGAGGCCTGGATGCCGGCGGAATAGGTATTCCAGCGGCCGACTTCGATACCGCCTCCGGCAGTCCTGCCGCCTCCGCTGCCTCCACTGCCTCCGGCTTTGGTCTCTGCACCGGACGGAGTTTCATCCGTGCCGGTCTCGGGACTGCCGAACCCGCCTATGGAACCCATGTCGAAGTCCATGTACATAACCTGTTTCTTGATGGTACGCGAATAGGAAGCAGAACCGTCGACCTGGGGAAAAAGGGAGGCGTAGGTGCCCTTGCGGGCATACTCGGCCCTCTCGATGTCCTTGTCCGCCACGCGAACGGCGATGTTTTCGCTCAAAGCTATCTGGATGGCCTGGTCAAGGGTCAGGACGGTAGGAGACGTATCAGGCTCCTGGGCACAGATCCGTGACAAAGGGAGAACCCCCGCCAGAACCACTGAGATTATGAGTTTTTTCATATACAGTAGATTGATTGTCAATATATACAAAGACACGAAAGTGCCGCAAATATCATTCCATTCGCGGCACTTTCAAAAGATATTTTTAAAAATTTTAAATAATCTTTCTATTTAATCGGTTTAGCATAATGCGTCGGCTCCTTCTTGACAGGTCTGGCAGGTTCGGGACGAACCGCCCTGGCAGGTGTCCTCTTGGAATAGGCATAGATAAGGATCAGGATACCGGCCACTACGAACGGTATCGAGAGGAGTTGTCCCATGTTGAGGGCCATGCCCTCTTCGAAACCGACCTGGGGCTCCTTGATGAACTCGATGAGGAAACGCATGCCGAAGCATCCGACCAGGAACGCCCCGAAAAAGAATCCGCGGGGAATGCGGTCGAGTTTCTTCCAGTACATTCCGATGAGGAACAGGCCTAGGATCAGGTACGAGCCGGCTTCGTACAGCTGCGTTGGATGCTTGGGATCGGTCTCGCCGTTGCGCTCGAAGATGAAACCCCAAGGCAAGGATGTGACATCACCGTAAATCTCTGAATTGAAGAGATTTCCAAGCCTTATGAAACATCCGGCGAACGCCACGGCGATGCAGAGATGGTCCATGATCCAGAGATAGTCGAAACCCTCCTTGCGGCCGTAACGGCGGGCGAACCACCACATGGCCAGAAGCAGGGCGATGGCGCCGCCATGGCTGGCGAGACCGCCCTTCCAAGGCTGGAAAATCTCCCAGAAACCCTTCCAGCTGCCGAGATAGTAGTCCGGCTGGTAGAAAAGGCAATGGCCCAGGCGGGCTCCGACGATCGTTGCGATGAGCAGCGTGTACAGAAGCGGGTCCAGGAGTTTTTCAGAGACGCCTTCACGCTTGAAGAACCATTTGAAGATGTACCATCCGAGGATAAAACCCGAGATGAACAGGAGGGAATACCACCTGATGCCGAGTCTGCCGATGTGGAATATGACGGGGTCCACGTTCCAGTGGACGAACAAAAGATCTAACATACCACAAAGATAAGAATTAATTCGCGATCAGGGAATACTCCGTGCCCGCAGTCGTCCTGAACGTAGTAACAAAAGACGAGCCATCGCGTTCAGTCCGGCTGGAAACCATGCGCCCGCGGGCGCCGCCGGCGCGCGTCACCACGACCGGGGCCGCGGTGCGGACCCGGCAGGTACCGCCGCTGCGCGACAGCACGGTGGCGCTCTTAAGGCGCCCGTCCTTCCAGGACAGGTCCACAGTGAAGGCGCCGCGGGCCTGCATTCCCCTGACACTGCCTTCGGCCCAGGCCGAGGGCAGGGCGGGCAGCAGGTGCAGTTCGCCGTTCTGGCTCTGCAGCAGCATCTCGGCCACACCGGCGATGCCGCCGAAATTGCCGTCGATCTGGAAAGGCGGATGGCTGTCGAACAGATTGGGCAGCGTAGACTTGCTCAGCAACTCGCGGAACATCAGGTAGGAATGGTCGCCGTCCAGCAGACGCGCCCAGAAATTGACCTTCCAGGCCTTGCTCCATCCAGTACCGCCGTCTCCTCTGATCTCCAGGGTCTTACGCGCGGCGGCAGCCAGTTCGGGAGTGGTCATCGGGGATATCTGCCGGCCAGGGTACAGGGCGAAGAGATGCGAGACGTGCCGGTGCTGGGGATCCTCGTCCTCCCAGTCCTTGTACCACTCCACAAGATTGCCCTTGGCCCCTATCTGCAGAGGGTGGAGCCTCGCCCGCACATCCTTCCATATCCCGCGCTGGCGCTCGTCCACGCCCAGGATCTCACTGGCCTCGATACAATTGGTGAGCAGGTCCCAGGCTATTTCGAGGTCCATGGCCGAGCCTATGGTCACGACTCCCCTGCGTCCGTTCTCGTCTATGAAAGCGTTCTCGGGAGAAGTGGAGGGAGCGGTGATGAACTCGCCGTCCATATCGATCAGCCAGTCCAGCAGGAACTCCGCAGCCCCCTTCATAAGGGGATAGGCAGTATTCCTCAAATAGTCTTCGTCCAACGTAAAGCGGTAATGCTCAAACAGATGCTGACTCAGCCAGGCTCCGCCCATCGACCAGTTGGCCCACATCGGGTCACCCTCCTTCTCCCCTACGGGATTGGCCGCACCCCAGATGTCGGAGTTGTGATGGACGGTCCATCCCCGCATGCCATAGAGGTTGCGGGCAATCTGTGCACCGTTAACGGAAGCATCCTTGATGAAGCGCAGGAGCGGGGCCGTGAGGTCGCTCATCGCGAGCGGCTCGGCCGGCCAGTAGTTCATCTGGAGGTTGATGTTGGTGGTGTAGTCCGATCCCCAGGCGGGGAAACGGTCGGCGCACCAGATGCCCTGGAGGTTCGCCGGCACTCCGTCGGCGCGCGAACTGCTGATCAGCAGGTAGCGCCCGAAACGGAAATACATCATCTCCAGGCCCGGGTCCGCGGCACCTTCGGCATAGCGGGCCAGCCGCCTGTCGGTGGTCATCTCCGCGAGTTCCGGGTCGTCAGCGCCTGCGAGTTTCAGCTCCAGTCTGTCGGCAATTGACTTATAATCAGCAATATGTGCCTCGAGCAACGCTTCCGCATCCTTTGCCTCGGCAGCCGCCATCATACCGGCCGCCAGGGCTTTCTCGTCCAGGCCGTGGAAGTCCGGGTCGCGGTCGAAGCCCGCGAAACTCGTCGCCGCGCTGACCAGGATCGTGGCGGAAGTCGCACGGCTCACCCTCAGTCCGGGAGCGGTATAGACTTCACCATCGCATTGAACCGCCTTGACGCGATACTGGTAGCGCATGCCTTTTTCGCCATAAGGGCCTTCCCAGACATACGGATACTGCCCGTCGGTGCCCATTATGTATCCCAATTGTCCGCTGACCGTGAATTCGTTATCTGACACGCCCTCCACCTTCACTCCCCTCCACGGAGAATCCCCGTCGAGCGAGAAGTTCAGCGCCCCGCGGCGCGAAGCCGTCAGGCGTATGACCATCACGCGGTCGGGATAGGAGACGAAATACTCACGGGTATACTTGACGCCGTCACGGACGATCTCGGTCATGGCCACTGCCGTCCCGAGATCCAGCGTGCGGAGATAACTGTTTCCACTGCCATCAACCGGCCCGCGCGACGCAGGATAGGTCTGGCGTATATGGAGATTGCCCATCGGCAGGAAGGCCGATGCGTTCGGGCCCTGGAGGGGCACCAGCAGCTTGCGCGCACCCTCCCAGTCCTCGGCGAACAGCGCCTCGCGTACCTGACGCAGCAGGTCCGGACCGTCGGGCTGGGGATTGTTGTCGACGTGACTGCCGCCCCAAAGGGTGGCCTCGTTGAGGTTGATCAGGTCATCGGTCACGCCGCCGTACACCATCGCACCGATGTGACCGTTGCCAAGCGGCAGCGCTTCATTGAAGTTCGCCGCTTCGCGCTCGTATTTCATCACCTGCGCCCCCGCCAGGACAGGCAGGAGCGCAGACAATAAGGATATGAGTATTCTATGTTTCACTACTCCCTGATGGCTGCGATGCCGGGGAGTTCCTTGCCCTCGATGGCTTCGAGCATGGCGCCGCCGCCGGTGGAGACGTAGCTGACCTTGTCGGCGAAGCCCATCTGGGTGACGGCCGCTACGGAGTCGCCGCCGCCGACAAGCGTGAACGCGCCCTTTGCAGTGACCTCGGCGAGGTCCTCGGCGATGCGCAGGGTTCCCTTGGCGAACAGAGGGATCTCGAAGACACCGACAGGACCGTTCCAGAGGACCGTCCTGGAGTTGTCGATGACCTTCTTCCAGGCAGCGAGCGTATGAGGACCGGCATCAACACCTTCCCATCCGTCAGGAATGTCGCAGGAGGAGAAGATCTGGGTCTCGGCCTCGTTGGAGAACTCCTGGGTGCCGACGGCCTCGGTGGAGAGGTAAACCTTAACGCCCTTGGCCTTGGCCTCCTCGAGGATGGCGAGGGCATCAGGCATGAGGTCGTCCTCGTGCAGGGAATTGCCGATACGGCCACCCTGGGCCTTGATGAAGGTATAGCCCATGCCGCCTCCGATGATGAGGTTGTCGACCTTGCCCACGAGGTTCTTCAGGACAGCGAGCTTGGAGGAGACCTTGGAGCCGCCTACGATGGCGGTCAACGGACGCTCGGCCTCGTGCAGGACGTGGTCGATGGCCTTGATCTCACCCTCCATGAGGTAGCCGAACATCTTGTCGTTCGGGAAGTACTTGGCGATGAGGGCGGTGGAGGCGTGGGCCCTGTGGGCGGTACCGAAAGCGTCGTTGATGTAGCAGTCGGCGTAGGAAGCGAGTTTCTTGACGAACTCCTTCTGGCTGGCCTTGACTGCGGCCTTGGCGGCAGCCTTTTCCTCGTCGGTAGCATCCTCGGCGAGTCCGCGGGGCTTACCTTCCTCCTCGGCATAGTAACGGAGATTCTCGAGCAGCAGGACTTCGCCCGGCTTGAGCGCGGCAGCCTGCGCGTCGGCCTTCATGCAATCGTCGGCGAACTGCACCGGAGCGCCGAGACGCTCGGACACGCGGGCAACGATATGCTTGAGGGAGAACTTGGGATCCACCTTCTTGGGACGTCCGAGGTGCGACATGATGATGAGGGAACCGCCCTTCTCTAGGACTTTCTTGAGAGTGGGGATGGCAGCGCGGATGCGGGTATCGTCGGTGATCTCGAAGTTCTCGTTGAGGGGGACGTTGAAATCTACGCGGACGATGGCTTTCTTGCCGGTAAAATCGTAAGAGTCAATGTGCTGTTGCATAAGTATGGAATTAAAGTTATTTCAAAGGATGGTAACTACAAAAATAACAATTTTAAGTGAATAACCACTATCTTTGTATCAATAATCGGAAACACCATGAAAATCGAATATCCGGCACCGTCCTGGAAGGACTATGAAATCATCGACTCCGGCAGGGGCGAGAAACTCGAGCGCTACGGCCACTACGTGATGGCGCGCCCGGAGCCCAAGGCCCTGTGGGACAAGTCCCTGGACGAGGCGGAGTGGGCGCGCCTCATGCACACGCGCTTCGCGCCCGGCGCCGGATTCGGCAAGGCCGGCAAGGAAGACAGCGGCACCTGGGAGCGTCAGAAGAAGATGGACGACCAGTGGTACATCGGATACAGAGGGCTGCAGCCTGGCCTCAGCCTGCGCCTGCGCCTTGGTCTCACTTCCTTCAAGCACGTCGGCGTATTCCCGGAGCAGGCTCCGAACTGGGAGTACATCTATGCCAATACTCTCCGGCTAGTGCAGAACGCGGAGGCGGAAGGGAAACCGAGGCCGAAAGTGCTGAACCTCTTCGCCTACACAGGTGCCGCGTCGCTCGCGGCCAAGGCCGCCGGCGCCGACGTCACGCACCTGGACTCCGTCCGTCAGGTCGTCACATGGGCCAAGGAAAACATGGAGGCCAGCGGACTGGACGGCATCAGATGGGTTGTTGAAGACGCCATGAAATTCGCCCGCAGGGAGGCCCGCAGGGGCAATTCCTACCAGGGCATCATCCTCGACCCGCCCGCCTACGGGCACGGCCCGGACGGCGAGCGCTGGAAACTGGACGAGTGCCTCTTCGACATGCTGAAGACCGTCGCCGGGATCCTTGCGCCGAAAGACTCATTCATGGTCCTCAACCTCTACTCCAACGGCTATTCCGCCCTTCTGGGAGAGACAGTGGTGAAGGAGGCGTTCCGCCTTGACGGCAAGGAGGGGTATGAAATGGAAAGCGGAGAGCTCGCCCTGCTTGACAGCTTCGGCAAAGCCCTCCCGCTTTCAATTTTCGTGCGCCTCAGGCGCTAATCACCCGAAACGGCAGGCGCACCAGCCTCAGGCACCTCACCGGAATCCCCGGTGATGTAGTTCATCAACGACTCGAAATTGTCTCCGATACGTTTGGCGAGTTCCTTGTCTCCGGCGGTCTCCAGGATATCCTGCAGGTAATAAACATACTGTCCGCACAATTCGAACTCGGACTGGGCGTAGTCGTAGTATTCCATGTAGAACCGGGCCGAGACCAGGAGTTCGTTGAACAGGTCGACGGCAAGCGAGCGGGCCTTGTCCAGCTCGCCTAAACGATAATACTGGTTGATCATCTCGCAGACCATATAGTCGTTGCCCGAGAATCCGATCGGAATCGTCTCAAGGGGATAGGACTTCTGGTCCAGTACGCTCTGGCATTTGTCGAGCATCTCGATGGCCCGGCTCTTCTCGCCCGCCTTGAGGAAAGCCTCGGCGGCGTTGACGAAGAGTCCGCGCAGGGACATGACGCCAAGGTGGGTATAGAGGTTCTGGTAATCCACGAAATAGTCGTCACGCGAGACGGCATCCCACTTGAAGACATTGGTCATCAGGTCATAGAGATGGTCCGTGTCGACAATGCCGGGATCCGTCGTGGTGATCTTGTTCTTGAAGGGGACGAACTTGGAGGAATAGCCCTCGAACATAAGATAATCCTTGATGCCGATGTTCAGGTCACCACCCTGGTTGAGCATGTGCAGGGGCCTGTCCCACTGATAGTTGGAGAGCAGGTCAAGCATGAACAGTTCGGGTTTGGTCAGGTAATCCTTGTCCTTGGGGATCTCCAGCACGATGCTGTCCGGGACCGCATCCGCGAACTTCGGGCTCACAATGCCGCTCCTTATAGCGTTCTCCTTGTTGACCGGCACGATGAGCTTGCGGGAGATGATATAGTCGACCTTCTTGCCGCTGCTCACCTGCACCTTGACGTCGGGGTGCTTGAACACGGTCATGACATCGGAAAGGAGCATAGGCTGCTCACGCGTGTCATATATGAAGATATACTCGTTGGTGCCGTACAGATACTGCTCAGGGCCGACGGTGAGCGGCAGCGGGGCGGACTCGTTGACAGCATATTTCATCTGGTCGATGTGCCAGTCGGTACCCAGCAGCGAGGTGTTCACCACGCGCACGTCGGTCCGGACACCTTCGACCTCCTGGGCATACCACAGAGGGAAAGTATCGTTGTCACCGTGCGTGATGATTATGCCGTCCTTACCCACCGAATTGAGATAGTTGGAGGCCATCTCTGTCGAGGTACGGCGGTTGGAACGGTCGTGGTCATCCCAGTTCTCGGCGGCCATAAGGGCCGGAACGCACAGGCAGGCTACGGCCACGACGGCCGCTACCGCGGTGGAATGCTTGCCCTTCAGCGCATCGTTCAGCCACGACCAGACCGCGGCCATTCCCAGGCCGACCCAGATTGAGAACGAGTAGAACGAACCTGCATATGCATAATCGCGCTCGCGGACCTGGAACGGAGGCTGGTTGAGGTATACAACAACGGCAATACCGGTCATGAAGAACATCAGGAAGACCAGCCAGTTGCCGCGCCTGTCGCGCTCGAACTGGAAGAACAAGCCAAGGAGACCGAGCAGCAGGGGCAGGAAATAATAGTGGTTCTTGCCCTTGTTGTCCAGAAGTATGGCGGGGGCGTCGGACTGGTCACCGAGCCTCGCCCTGTCGATGAAGCCTATGCCGCTCTCCCAGTTGCCGTAGAAGATGTCGCCCGGGACCTGCCCGTGGATCTCGTTCTGTCGGCCTACGAAGTTCCACATGAAGTAGCGCCAGTACATCCAGTTCAACTGGTAGTCGAAGAAGAACGCAAGGTTGGCGCCCATGGTGGGCTTCCTGTGATCGCGACCGGCGATGCGCTTGCCCTTGCCGTTCATGTAGGTCTCGTAGAAATCGATGCTGCGCTGGTCCAGGCCGCTCCACATGCGGGGGAACAGCATCTTGCCGGAGGAATCGTATTTGGCGTCGACAGGGCCTTCGGCGTGGATGTATTTACCGTTCAGGGGAGCCCAGTACTTGGTCGTGTACAGTTCGTACGGAGCATCGAAGTACTGGCCGTAGACGATGGGCGTGGAGCCGTACTGCTCGCGCGAAAGATAGCGGACGAGCGTGAATGCATTGTCGGGCTGATACTCGTTGGTCGGGGTCTTTGCGCTGGAGCGTATGATGTCGATGCTGAAGATCGAGAATCCAATGATGATGGTCGTGCAGCACAGCAGGGCGGTGTTCCAGAAGACCTTTTTGGTCTTGAGGGTGCGGAAGAGGCCCCAGAAGCAAAGGGCGAGGAGCGCCACCATGAAGAACGCGGCGCCGGTGTTGTACGGCAGGCCGAAGACGTTCACAAACAGCAGGTCCATATAGGCCGCAGCCTTGGGCAGCCAGGGAATGATCAGGAAGAGGATGAAAGCGAGGATCACGACGGAAACCGCAAAGATCTTCACCAACTCCCAGAACGTATAGGGCTTGTCTTCGCGTCTCTTGTAATAGAACATGAAGACCAGGGCAGGGATGGCCAGGAGGTTCAGCAGGTGGATGCCGATGGACAGGCCCATCAGGAAGGAGATCAGCACTATCCAACGGTTGGCATGGGGCCTGTCGGCCTGCTCGTACCACTTTGTCATTGACCAGAAGACAAGGGCCGTGAACAGTGACGACATCGCATACACTTCGCCCTCGACCGCAGAAAACCAGAATGTGTCGGAGAAGCAGTAGACCAGGGCGCCGACGGCGGCGCTGCCGATCACGGCCAGCGCGCCGCCTGTCGTGTAGCGGCCGTCCTCACCGGGACGGATGATCCTCTTGGCGAAGAAGACGATGGTCAGGTACAGGAAGAAGATGGTCAGGGCCGAGCACAGGCCGCTCATGGCATTGACGAGCACCGCTGCATGCATATTGTCCCCGAACATCGTGAAGACGCGGGCTATAAGCTGGAATACGGGGTTCCCCGGAGGGTGGCCGACCTCGAGTTTGTATGACGATGCGACGAATTCACCGCAGTCCCAGAAGGAAGCGGTGGGCTCTATGGTGGACAGGTAAGTGACCAGCGAGACCACGAAAACGGCGGCCGCGCCGATCCTGTTCCACAGTTTGAATTTCTTGTTGTCCATAATCTCTGTCATTATCCGACAAATGACAAAGATACGAACGTTTTCCGGTTTCTCCGAAAAAAAAAGCAGTACCCCGCGGGTAAATGCCCGCGGGGTACCACCTTATCAGTGAGTCGCCTCGTGGATCAGGTCCAGCGCCCCGTCCACGATGGCCTTCTGCGCATATCCCTGTTTGAAGCGGGATCCCAACACCTCGAAGGACTGGGCTCCATAGGATTCATCGTCGGGAATGTAGCCCGTGAAGGTACCCTGGCAGAGCGTTGTCAACATCGTGCGGGCATACGGGGACTTTTGCTTCAGTTCCACCGCTATAGGATTGTACGGTTCGCCGCTCGTTCCCACGACCGGGATGTCGTCCAGCATGGTCAGGTGGAGGTCTATCGTGGCCTCGCCCGCATCCTCGTACTGTCCTTCATAGCCGGCGCGTCCGCCTCCGTTGAGCTGACGGCGGGCAGGGCAAGTGACTGTCTTGTGCAGGCACTTCAGCGTAACGTCCGTCTCGAAGCGGCGCATCATCATGATGACGTACTTCACCTCCTCGCCGAGGATCTGTCCGTAACTGCGGATCATACGCTCCTGTTCGCCGAGAAGTCTCTGCACCTCGGGCTTAGTGCGGTCCAGACCCTGGCCCCCCGGAGGCATCGCGTTTGAGATGTCCTCTCCGCGCTCTGCATAATCCTTGATACGGATATCGCGAAGATCGAAGGTCTGCTGGAAATAGAGCGGGTTCTGGTCGCCGGCGGCGCCGGAAGCGAAGCAAGCCACGAAATCGTCGCCGTAACGGCTCTCGACATAGGTCTCGGCCTCACCCGGGAAGTCGGCGCTCACCTTGTCTGTATTGCCGGTGATGACGGCGTGCATCGCATAGTTGAAATAAGTCGCTATGGGCTTGCCTTCAAGGCTTTCGAAATAGATGACGGCCACGGTCTTGTCGGACTTGCCGTCATAGTCGGGACCTTCCCACCATGTCCCGCGCTCGGGGTCGAAGAGGTCGCGCTTGACATTGAGGTAGCAGACGCCGTTGCCGTAGCCCACCTTGGCGGGCACCAGGCGGCCGTTGGCCTCCTTCAACGCCTGGAAGACACGTTCGTTGAGTTCGTCGCCGAAAACGGATGAACCGGAGTGGGTGTGAGTCCAGTTATACAGGATATTCCCTTCAGGAATACCGAGTTCCTTGGCTGCACGCTCGTTTACGGCTGCGACCATCCGATTATTGCTCATCGCAGCATCCATGGTTACGAATGCGGCCTTGGTGATGCCGTTCGTAAATACGATCGCACGGGCAAAACAGTGGTCGAGTATACCCTGCGAAGTCTTGGGCAGCGACGCCTCGTCCGGAGTGATGTCGGACTTGGACGCCCCTGCATACAACTGGCCGCGCTGTGCATTGCAGATCCCCGTCGCGAGCACCAGCGCTCCGAGCAGGGTCAACATTATCTTTCTCATCATTTTGAGTCGTTAATACAGTATCCTCATTCTCAATGCAAAGACTGCTGCGTGCATCAGTGAGTGGCGTCGTGGATCAGGTCCAGGAGACCGTCGACGATGGCCTTCTGGGCATAGCCCTGTTTGTATCCCGAACTGAGGACCTCGAACACCTCGGCGCCATAGGATTCGTCATCCGGGATGTAGCCGCCGCGACCCTGGTTATGTCCGTCCGTCACAGTGGTCATCATTGTGAAGGAATACGGGGACTTGTTCTTGAGGTCGACCGCTATCTGGTTGTACACCTCGCCGGACACGGCGCAGACAGGGATGTCATCCAGCATCACGAGACCGAGTTCGAGGACGATATCGGGAGCGTCCTCATACTCACCGGCATAGCCGGCGCGGCCGCCACCGTTAATCTGACGGCGTCCAGGGCAGGTGATATGGGTACGGGCTGCCTCGAGGGTCACGTCGGTCTCGAAGCGGCGCATCATCATGACGACGTACTTCACTTCCTCACCCAGGATCTGACCATAACTCTCGGCCATCCTCTTCTGCTCCTCCATCAGACGGTGCGTCTCAGGATCGTTGCGGTCCAGGCCAACGCCTCCCGGAGGCATGGAGTTGGAGATGTCCTCACCGCGCTTGGCATAATCCGCGATGCGGATGTCGCGCAGGTCAAAGGTCTGCTGGAAGTAGAGCGGGTTCTGGTCGCCGGCGGCACCGGATGAGAAGATGGCGACGAAGTCATCGCCGTAACGGCTCTCGATGTACTCCTCGGACTTGCCGGGGAAGTCACCGGTGATCATGTCGAGCTGGCCGGTGATGACGGCGTGCATGGCGTAGTTGTAATAGACGCCGAGGGGCTTGCCGTCGAGGCTCTCGAAATAGATGACACCGACGGTCTTGTCGGACTTGCCGTCATAGTCGGGGCCTTCCCACCATGTCCCGCGCTCGGGGTCGAAGAGGTCGCGCTTGACATTGAGATAGCAGACACCCTTTCCGGTACCCACCTTGGCAGGGACCATGTTTTCGAAGGCCTTCTTGACACCCTGGTACATCCTCTCGGTCAACTCGTCCATCGGAACGGTTCCCGTCGAGTGGCAGTGGGTGCCGCTGTAGATGATGTTGCCCTGAGGGATGCCGAAATCCTTCTCGATGCGCTCGTTGACCGCATCGACGCAACGCTGGTTGGGGTTGCCGTCGATATTGGCCAGACCGGCGATGGTCTTGCCATTTGAGAATAGGATCACACGGAAATGCGTATGGTCAAGGATGCCATACGAATTCCTGCCCAACTGGTCCTCGGCGGGAGTGACGTCGATCCTGGCGACACCGACCTTCAACTGGCCGCGGGCATGGTCCGCCGCAAAAGCCTGGCCACACAGGACCAGCGCGGCGCACGCAATAATCAAATGTTTGATTTTCATATCTTTAATCAATATTGTTGTTTTAAGTCCTACCCGACCGGAGTCGGGTAGGAATCACGCATTAAATATACGAAAAATTAGTATTTGATGACCACGGTAGGACTATAGTTGTAGTAACGGCTGGCATTGGCTCCGTTGCCCTGTGCACACACCGCGATACGGAAGAAGTGCTCCTTGCCCTTGCCGGCATATTTGAACTCGGCCTGATTAAGGGAATTCTTCGGATCTATGGTCAGTGTATTGAGGGTCTTGCCGTCGGCTACGATGGGGGTCACGACAACTTTATTGTCGACAAGGCTCCTCGACGAAGCGCCCTGGTCCATGTTGCAGTAGTTGCAGTACATTCCTACGAAAGCGTCGGGATAACAGAGCAACTTGGCGTCATAGACGGTGTTGGCCTTCGTAGGGTCGCCGAACTCGACGGCGAAGGTGGCGACGAACTTGTCACCTACCAGCTCTATCTTCGGGTTTACGACACGGCAATAAGGGACCACCTCCCAGTCGAGGGTATTCTCGCCCTTATTGATCTTCACGTCATCCTTCGTAACAGGATAGAAGTTGTCTGCGGTGGCGGCAATGCGGTATGTACCGGAGAACACCTTGGTGTTGACGTAAGTTCCATCATATTTGATGTGCCAGTACTGGGCTTTTTCGTAGTCGATGGGAATGTCATAGACCTCGGAACGGCCTTTCTCGAACACGGAGAAATAACCGGTGGTAGGAGATCCGAAATAGGCCCCGCCGAAGAAGTTTCCGAACTTGCACTCGGTCGGAACGTTCTCTTTGGTCTTGCTGTCTATGATCCTGCCCGAAATGGATGCATTCGGTCCGTCATAGTTGTCCATTTCGAAGAATACGCACGAATTGACGAGCAACGCAAGAGGGAGCAATAAGAATATCTTTTTCATGATCGTGTGATTTTTATTCGTCAGCAGGGTTGGGTTCATACTTGTTCACACCGAAGTCGCTGATACGCCCGTAATAACTCTTCGGAGCGGTGTGGTAGTCCGAGGCCTTTCCACCGGTAAGGGGATCCTCTGCGTAGTGGATCGAACGTACGAAGATGTACTTCGGAGTACCGCCGCGGAGGTCGATGACCGGAGTGAGGGCATGCTTCTGGCCCTGTACATCGTTATCGGTGAGCTTGTTGTAGAAGGCGCGGCGACGGTGCAGGGTATAGAGCTGGTCGCCTTCGAAAGCGAACTCGAGTTCGCGCTGGTGCAGGACATTCTCGAGCGTCAGTTCCACATCGTCCTTGAAAGCGGCGCGGTGACGGATATCGTTGAGGTACTGCTTGGCCCTGGCCTTGTCGCCCTGACCGCTTTCCACCACAGCCTCGGCGTAGGAGAGAAGGATCTCGGCGTAGCGTATGTCATACCAGAAGGTCTTGTGGTACAGCTGGAAGGAGGAAGGGTCCAGGAACTTGCGAATGCTGAATCCCGTGGTGACGGTGTTGCCCGCCATCTTGTTCTCGTAGTTGAAGAAACCTGAGACGTTGCCGGTAGGAGCACCGAAAGAATAGTACTTCTTGCCGTCGATGGTTTCGCTGTCCTCAACCCAGAGCGTAGCCTTGCCGTCCGGGTGGATCATGCCTCCCTGGATCTTGATGGTCTGGCCGCGGAACTGAGAGTCGGGATAGAGGATCCAGGCCTGGAAGCGGGCGTCCTTCTTGAGGAACGGATCTTTGATGTTGTCATACTCGATGTAAGGGATGTCCTTGTACTCGTTGGGGAAGCGGGAGAGGACCGCATTGAAGAAAACGCCTTCCTTTCCGTCTGCACGGGTCTTGACGGTGCCGTCAACGGCTCCGAATGCATCATTGTAGTTGTCGAACTTGTCCACGAAGTCGATGGTGACGGAGTACTTGCCACAGCTGGAGTTACCGGTCACGGTCTGGGCGGGGCTGTTGTACACGTCGAAGTCGCTTCCGGAAGAGGCGACGCCGTTGTCAAGGCTCTTGCCGAAGATGAACTCCTCGGGAGCGACGGTGACGAACATTTCACCGAGGTTCTTGACAGCCTCGTCGACGCCCGACGGATTGGCACCGTGGAGTTTGAACCTGCCGCTGCCGATGATATCCTCACAGGCCTTGATGCACTGGGCATAATAACCGTTGGCATAACTGGCCTCCATGTAGGTCTTCTTCGCGGCAACTGCCTTATACGAGCTCTCGATACCGCCCTGAGCATTCCAGTACTTGCTGACGGATGCAGCGTAGAGAGCGGCGCGGGCCTTCATGCCGAGAGCGGCATACTTGTCGGCGCGATAAGGGGCGACCGGGTCGGGACCGAGGTCGTCGGCGGCAGCCTGGAACTCACTGAGGACGAAATCCCAGGTCTCCTTCTCGGTAGCGCGCTGGGCGAAAGCGAACAGTTGCTCGTTGCCGGCACCGTCATAGTACTTGTCCAGGGGCTCAGTGATGATGGGAACGCCGCCGAGATTGCGGACCATCACGAAATAGCAGTATGCACGGACGAAACGGGCCTCGGCGACATAGGTCTTCTTCGCCTCGGCAGTGATGGTCCCCTTCTCTGCCGCAGTGCCCGCGATTTCTATGAAGTTGTTGATGGTACGGATGGCACCCCAGTTCCAGAAGGTCTGGATGCCGTACATTCCATAATAAGGGTTAGAGTTGAAGCCGTAGTCACCACCGTGGCTGTCGGCCGCATTCAGCGTGTACTGGTCCTCATATCCGCAAGCGTTCATGGGGATATAGGAGTACACCTGCGCAAGGAGCATCTGGATGCCGGCTTCGGAGGAAGCCATGTCCTCGCCGGTCATCTTGGTCAGGTCACCCTCGAGACTGTCAAAGAGTTTCTCGCAGGAGGACAACGTCAGGGTGAGGGCTGCAAATGTGGAAAGTATGTATAATAACTTTTTCATGGTATCGCCGGATTAGAAGTTGACGTTGACACCCATCGTGACTGTACGCATGACGGGCATGGTGTTGGACTGCATGGCGGCCGCAGACTCGGGATCGTAGGCTGCGATCTTCTTGTTGGTGAAGGTCAGCCAGTTGGTACCGCCGACATAAACGCGGAGGGAACGCATGCCGACCTTGGAAAGCAGGTTCCTGGGAAGGGTGTAGCCCAGTTCGAAACTCTTCAGGCGGAAGTACGTGGCGTCCAGCTGGGTAAAGTCGGACGGTGCGTCGTACATACCGGGACGCCAGTTGTTGGCATCGGAGGAGTCCATCAAGGCGGGCCAATAACCCTCGACCCACTGGGTGGTGGGATCGTACGGGTCGTCACCCTGGTTGGCCACATGGTAACGGTCGAGGTACATCGTGTAGATGTTGTTGTAACCGCCGTATCCGAAGGTGTGGAGCAGCCAGATGATCTTCGAAGTCATCGTGGCACCCTGCCATACCATGTTGAAATCGAGGTTCTTCCAGTTGAAACCCATGTTGAGGCCAAACTGGAATGAAGGGTTGGCCTCAGGCCATGCATACTGGACGTCGTGGGCGGTGATGTAGCCGTCACCGTTCCAGTCGAGGAGTTTGTACTGTCCGAGTACGGTGGTCTGCATACCTGTGTTGGCGTCGTACTTGACCGGGGAGTTGTAGATATCCTCCCACGAGGTGAAGCGTCCTCCCTCGAGGCCGTACTTCCACAGGCCATGATAGTCGGTCCAACGGTTCTGCGTGCTGGCGGATCCGTTCATGATGAAGCCCGCGCCGTAATAGTTCATGGAGGCATAGTACTGCGACGTAGCCTGGCTCTCGATATGGAGGTTCATCGTACGGGATATCGTACCCGTCGCGGTTGCATAGTAGTTGAAGTCACCGATGCGGTTGCGATGCGAGAGAGTGAGTTCCATACCGGCGGTAACGCGCGAGTCGATGTTGATCTGGGGCTCGGAGACGCCGAGGATGGTCGGGGTGGAGCCGGAACTGCGTCCTGCGATACCGGTCTGCATGCGCTGGAAGATATCGAAGGTACCGCTGAACTTGTCACTCCAGAGATTCCAGTCGATACCGGCATCCATCATCCGGATGTCCGACCAGGTGAGGATCGTATTGGCGACCTCGTTGTTCACGTATCCCTGGACCTGGCTTCCGGGGGTAAAGACGTATGTGCTGCCCGGGACATAGCCCATCTGATAGGCGTATGCACTGCCCTGGGTCATACCGGTCTTGCCGTCCGACCAGCGGAGCTTGAGGTTACTGATCCAGGGGAAGTTGTTCTTGATGAACGGCTCCTCCGAGATTCTCCAGCCGAGTGAATATGAAGGGAAGAAACCCCAGCGGTGTCCGTGCTGATAGATATAGGTGCCGTCATAACGGCCCATGAGCTCGACCAGATACTTGCTGGCATACTCGTAGTTGACACGGCCGAGATATCCTGCAGTCGCAGAGGAAGTACGCGTACCTGTCGCGGAATCGGTGCCGGCCAGGCCACTGTTGATCGTAGGATGGGTGAAGAAATCGCCGAACAGACGCTTGCCGGTCATGTTGCGGGTATTCATCTTGGTAGCCTCGGCTGCAGCCATCGCAGAGATGCTGTGCTTACCGAACACCTTGTTGTAGTTGGCCTGGAAGCGGACGTACATACGCTCACGCTCATTGACGCTCTCACGGTAGGAGTTCTCGTCACCTCCTTCACCTACCTGCTCGTTATAATGCTCGGCATCGAACGAGTAGAGAGGATAGACGGTCTTCTTGGTGTAGGCTCCGTCATAGTTGAAGTCGTATGCGCCCTGGAGGAGGAACTTGAGATCCTTCACAAAGTGAGGATTGTAGTTGAAATTCACCGTATTAGTGAAAGCGCGGCCGCGCTTATCGGTGTAATTCAGGTTATGGTCCATCATCGCGATAGGGTTCTCGGTCGGAGACTGTCCCTGATAAGTATAGTGGTTCGGGTTCTCCGGAATAGTGGCCGGAACGGTACGGTCCGAGAAAGCGATGTAGTTGAAGATCATATTGGACTTCTCGTTGTACACGTCATCATTGGCCGGGTCGGCAGAAGATGTGGCGCGGAAGGAAGTCTGATAATCCATCGACAGGTCGTCGGTCAGTTTGAACGTGAAGTTGCCGCGCAGGGTGTAACGCCGGTACTTGTAGTTGTTGGGCGACTTGTAGATACTCTTGTCGTCGTTGAAACTGCCGGAAATGAAGTAGGTCATCGCATCGTTACCGCCGCGGACGGAGAGGTTGTGGGTCTGGGTGGTGGAATGGTGCTTCATTGCGGCATCCCACCAACTGAAGTTGGTCAAGGTACCGTTCTCGGCCGCCTTGATGTCCTCGTCGGAGAACGGACGGGGGAACTTAGCCACATCGGCCATTTCGTTGGAGAGTTTGACGTAGTCGGCGATGCTCACTTCCTGAGGCATCTTCGGCCGTCCGAAGGAGAACACGTTGGAATAGGTCACAGAAGGCTTCTTCATTGCGGAGCCTTTCTTGGTGGTGATCATAATGACGCCATTACCCGCACCGAGACCGTAGATGGATGCGGATGCATCTTTCAGGACGGAGATGCTCTCGATGTCCTCAGGGTTCAGCTGCGAGAACTCGAGGTCGGTGTTGATACCCTTATTTCTGTTGGAGTAACTGCTGGAACGTACAACACCGTCAATGACGATCATAGGGGCGCCGTAGCCACGGAGGCTGAGGTCGGCACCGAAGGCACCCGGGGTACCACCGGACTGGCGGATGAGGAGTCCGGGGACCTTTCCCTGGAGGGCGGTGATGACATCGTTCTGCTTCGTCTTGGTCACATCCTCCGAACGGACGGATGTAATGGCACTGGTCAGGGACTCCTTTCGCTGGGTACCGTAACCTACGACAACGGTTTCATCAAGCTGTTCGGTGTCCTCCTTGAGCGTAACGCTCAGGGCAGAACGGTTCCCGACAGTGATTTCCTGAGTAGTATATCCAATGAAGGATACCACCAGAACGGACGATTCGCTCACATTGGAGATCGTCGCATTTCCATCCAAGTCGGTCACTTCTCCATTAGTGGTTCCCTTAACCTGGATGGCCGCTCCGGCCACAGGACCGTAGGAATCCACTACGTTCACTTTTACCGACTTGGTCTGAGCGCCCAGCCAAGCAGGGAAAGCCAGCATGAACGCCGTCGCAAGGACAAGTAATAAAGATTTATTCATTTGAAGGTCGATTAAAAGAGTTTGTTGTTAGTTATCAGATTGGCATCGCTCCCTTGCGGGAGCAGACATAGGACGCAGTTTCTGTGGCCAGTTTTTGGGCGTCCGCCAGGGGATCGCCCCGCAGGTATGCCACGACGAAAGCGGCGGTGAAGGCATCACCTGCGCCGACGGTGTCGACAACGTCGACATGTCCGACGGCCTGCGGGATGACTTCATCAGCCGTAACGACTTCGCTGCCTTCGGCTCCCCTGGTCAGTATGACCAGCTTGAGACCGTAGTCTGCGATAAGCGAACGGCAGGCGGCCGCATCGTCGTCACCAAGGCCGAACATGCCGGCGACGATACGGATCTCCTCGTCGTTGATTTTCAGGATATCAGCCAGTTTCAGGGACTCCTCAAGGATTTCCCTGTCGTAGTAATGCTGGCGGAGATTGATGTCGAACACTTTCAGCGCTTCCGGCCTCATTGCACGCACGAACCTGAGGACGGACTCACGGGATTTCATCCTCTGGACCAGCGATCCGTAACAGACCGCATCGGCCCTCTTGGCGAGTTCCTCCATCTCAGGAGTGAACGGAATGTTGTCCCAGGCGACGTCCTCCATTATGTTGTATGAAGGGACTCCCCTGGAGTCCAGTTCCACCTCGACCGTGCCCGTAGGCTTGTCGGATAGGGCTATCAAGTTCTTGAGTTTCTTCGATGCTACTATGTCGAGGATTTCGCGCCCGAGCGCGTCGTCGCCGACGGCGCTGACGGCCCAGCCCTCCTCGCCGAGGCGCATCGCATGGTATGCAAAGTTGGCGGGAGCCCCGCCAAGGGCCTTTCCTGAAGGGAGCATGTCCCAAAGGATCTCTCCGATCCCTACTATCACCTTCTTCATGCTTCAGCCTTTTTAAAGAACACCGTTGCAAGGTAAACAAGATACGCTACGCCGATGCTGATGACGATGACCGAACCGATCTGGGTACCCATGGCATCTGAAAGAACGCCCATCAACAGAGGGAAGATGGTGCCGCCGATGAGGCCCATTATCATCAGGCCGGACATCTCGTTGTTCTTCTCTGGAAGGTAGAGAAGCGCGCGGGAGAAGACCATCGAGAAGATGTTGGAGTTGCCGAAGCCCACCAGGGCGATGGCGATGTAAAGACCCGCAAGGCTGTGGGCGAAGAACAGGCCTATCATCGACAGCACCATGCAGGCGACGCTGATGGCAAAGAAATTCTTCAGGGGGAACTTCGCCAGGATGAAAGAGCCGGAGAAACAGCCCAATGTCCTGAACAGGAAATATATGCTGGTGGCGATGCCGGCCTTTTCAAGCGGCAGCCCGAGGCGCTCCATAATAATCTTGGGGGCGCAGGTGTTCACACCGACGTCGATACCGACGTGAGCGACGATGCCGAGGAAGAACAGGAGAACCGATGCATCGCCCAGGAGCTTGAGGCAGTCGATGAAGTTGGAGGACTTGTCCTTCGGAATCTCCTCCTCTATCTTGGTCATGCCGAGGTACACCGCGGCAATGATGGCGAACACCAGGAAGATGGGATAGAGCAGCAGCCAGTTGCCGAACTTGACCGACGCCCAGCTGGCGATAATGGGAGCGATGAAAGAGGCGATAGCCTTGATGAACTGCCCGAAGGTCAGGGTGCTGGCAAGCTTCTCACCGCTCACCACGCAAGTGATCAGCGGATTGAGGGACACCTGCATAAGCGTGTTTCCGATGCCGAGCAGGCAGAAGGACACGAGCAGCATGGGGTAATTGTAGGCGCAGAGGGGCAGGATAAGCGCCAGTGCAGTCACCACAAGGCTGAGCAGAACCGTTTTGCGTTTTCCTATCTTGTTCATCATCAGTCCTGTAGGTACGGACAGGAAGAAGAACCAGAGGAATACCATAGACGGAAGGAAGTTGGCCATAGTGTCGGACAGGGCAAAATCCGCCTTGACATAATTGGTCGCGGTGCCCACCATGTCCACGAAACCCATGGCGAAGAAGGCGAACATGATCGGCAGCAGCCGGGTAAGGTTAGATTTGTTTCGTTCCATATAAGTTGTGATAATCAAATTGTCATTTTTGATATGAAGCAGGGTGCACCGGTTTCTCCGGCGCACCGGACTTCATACCAACCTTTTTCATTATACCAAAACCAATTATCCTTATACAAAGATATCTTTTAATACAAGTGCAAAAATGCATTATCCTGCCAATTACAGGCAGAATCATTACATGAGAATGAATCAGGAAATATTCTGCCAAAAAAGGGGAGAATGTACTATTTATGGTTTCATGGGCGTAACCTTGATGCTGGTAATCTCCAGTCGTCCGCCGTCACTGTACAACTCCAGGGTATCATACGGCAGATTCGGAAAGACCAGATTGGTCATTGCGACCCTGCCTCCGTCAATGAAGACTTCGATTGAACTCACGTCATACAGGATCTTCATGGTATGGCTCCCCTTCACGCTGAACGGGGCCCAGGTAGCAAGGGCGAAATCATTTTTGTAATTGATCGAGAGGGTTTTCCTTTTGTCGTGGTTTTCTATTTCGTGGACGGTCCCCCTTTCGCCGAAATCGACTATGCCGCTTTCCGTCCGGTCCATTACGAACCGCCCGGCGCTGGAGTCGAAATACATGTCAACCTTGTCGCCGGCACCGTTTACGAGACGCAGTCCGGAAATGCCGGACGGAAGATTCGCGATACTCAGGTCCAACTCATACGCTCCGTCAGTCGAGTCAAAGAGGCTTACGGTCCTGGTATCGCCGGACGCGACGACCGGACCGACAGTCTTCGGCTCCCCTTCCAGGGCGGAAATCTCCTCCACCGGATAGGCACTGACGTAAAACTCACCGCCTTCCCTGTACAGTCCGAGCTGTCTGGGAACGGCATTGGCGCTTCTGTAATACTTGGTGGGCACAATGGCACCGTACTGCCAGTTGCTCATCCACGGCACAGCAATCACACGGTCTCCTGTATTCGAGAAGCAAACCGTGGCATAGTGGTCCTTGCCCCAGTCCAGCCACTTGACCATCTCCTTCGGCGAGTCGCAGGTGAAGGTCTTCCCGTCGAATTCGCCCACGAAATACTGAGTGGCGCTTCCGCCGAAGTAGCATCCCGGATTGACGTTGACTATCATCACCCACTTGGTCTCGCCCTCTGCCGTCGTCAGAGGGAAGAAATCCGGGCATTCGAACTGGCGGGGCTGTACGCCATAACCTTCGCCCCAGGCGCTCATATATTCCCATTCCTTGAGATTCCCGGAAGTGTAGAAACGCATCTCCTTGTCGGCGGAAACGATCATTATCCATTTCCGCTCCGGCTCGTACCAAAAGACCTTCGGATCACGGAAATCCTTGATGCCGTCGAATGGAACCAGTACGGGATTGTCCCCGTACTTGGTGAAGGTCAAGCCGTCATCGAGGCTATACGCCAGACATTGTGTCTGGATATACTCCCTCTGGGTATTGTAGGAGGTGTAGAAGGATACTACGGCACCCTCTCCGAAGCCTGCCGTGTTGTCGAAATCCACGACGGAACTGCCGGAGAAAATGTGGCCGTACCCGTCGCGGTAAAGGGCCACCGGCTGGTGCTCCCAGTGCACCAGGTCCTTGCTGACCGAATGCCCCCAGTGCATGTTGCCCCAGACACAGGCGTAAGGATTGTACTGATAATAAAGATGATACACGCCATCCTTGTAAAAAAGGCCGTTGGCGTCGTTCATCCAGCCGTAGGGCGGCGTGTGATGATAGACCGGCCGGTATTTATCCTCCGGGACCTCCGGAGCAGTATCTGAGAGGGAGATCACCTTCCAGGCTTCGGCGGCGTCGATCCCGGAGAAATGCACGTCTTTCTTAACCGCTCCGAAATGGGCAAGGTCGAGAGGGACGCAATACTCCCCGTCTCCGTCCGTGGCGAGGCGGATATCAGCCACATACAGGGTCTCCCCTCCCCTCTCGATGGTGAGGGTGATCTCGGGGTTGGACTCTTTGACTGGAATGATCATTATGCTGCCTTCCTTCTGGCAAGAGAGAAGGAAGGACAGGGTAAGGAAAAGCAAGAGCCTTTTCATAGTACTCTATTTCTTGTTCAGCATCCCGCTGTTTTCGAGGAAATTGTAGAACAGGGTCGTCCAGATGTTTACCGACTGACCGTTTTCACGGTATCCGAAACCGTGGAAGGCCCTCGTGAAGGAATGGACTTCCAGGGGCTGACGGGTCTTGTTCCATGCGTTATAGAGGGCGGGCGTGTCGCCGAAACCGTTCGTCGAGGCGGCCTCGCCCGTGCTCGCGGCGATGAACAGCGGCATTGGATCCTCGGGCACCTTGTCCTCGAACCAGGCGGGATATATCATTCCGAGGAAGTCCGGACGGCTCATCTCATCGTGGTCCAGGGCAACATTGTATACGATATTCCCTCCGGCGGAGAAGCCTATGATGCCGATCGCCTTGGGATTGACGCTGTATTTCTCCGCATTCCTGCGGATGTACGTGATGGCGACGCGGGCGTCGTCCCAGGCCATCTTGCGGTCGTAACCCTGTTCTTCCGCGATCTTCGCGTGCTTCTCGGTGAGTTCCCTCATACGCGCGTCGCGTCCCTGGTTGCCGTAGGAATGGTCCGCAACATATTTGGCCTCTTCATAGTCGGCACCGGAATACGCAATCCGGTATTTCAGGACGAAAGCGGCTATGCCGTGCGCAGCAAGCCACTTGGCCACGTTGGGGCCTTCCTGATGCCAGGACAGCGCGGTAAAACCGCCGCCGGGGCATACGACGACGGCAGCACCAGTTTCAGTACCTTTCGCCGGGAGATAGGCCCAAAGTTCGGGATCCACTACGTTCAGTATGCATTCGCCGACCTCGCCGGGATTCATGGCCGTAGTATACTCGAATAGGAACTCCTGCTGTGTCCAATTCTCACTGCCCGGAGCCTTGCCTTCGTAAAGGCGGATCTTCTCCGCCTGTGCAAAAGCGCTGGTGCACAGGCCGAGAGCGAACAAAATGACGGTTAACTTCTTCATATCCATTATGATTGATTATCTTCTTTGGTGTTTGTAGATAAGGTCCTGCATATGCGAGTCAAAAGCTTCGCGCTCCACGACCTCTGGCGTATTGAAAACCATGCAGGGCTCGTTCGCCTCGGAGAAGGAGTGCCATATCGGAAGCCCTTCGGCGTTGGGATTGCCCGTGTAGGCGAAGGATACCCAGTAGTCGCTCATTATATCCTGCAGTTTCTCCAGTTCCGGGGTGACCTCCGGAACCTTGCGCTTCTCGGCTTCGATCGTATTGAAGAAGAACGGAAGCTCGTCGCCGTGTGCGGAATAATGGTCGGTAGGTTTCTGCCACGCGAACAGATAGTTCCAGACCGGAGCCGCCCCCTGTGCATTGATGCCACGGCAGGAAATGACGCTGTTGTAGCGGAAAATACGGTCGAGCGAGAGCATATCCTGAAGCGAGCCATCCGGATAGGCCTCATAGTAGGCCCGGATGAATTCATCTGCGTCTTCGCCAAAGGTGGGAGCGAGGATTTCCTTAGCCTCGTCGAGCGTCATATCCTTCCCATAATAGTTGGTGCCAAACTCGTTCAGCGTAGTTCCGATGATGACGGGGATATCCTTGGAGAAATCTGCGAATGCAGGAGAGAATGGTTGCGAGACAATGACATCTCCATCCATTGTGGGAGCAAAGCCACCGGAAATGCCCCTGAGACCTGCCGTGGCACGTTGTCCTGCCGCATTCAGTTCGTCATAAGGAACGGTCTGTATCCTGTCGATTTCCTCGGGAGCGATGCCCAGCTCCTTTACCACGGCCTCTCCAAGCTTGCTTGAAGTGGCGGTGGTATTGGAGCCTACGATGACTCCGCTATAGATAATGGCTTTGTGGAAAAGGCCCTTGGCCGAAGGCATGCACATGATTGAGCCGACCTTGCCGCCACCACCTGAGTGCCCCATGACGGTCACATTGTCAGGGTCCCCTCCGAAGCGTTTGATATTGTCCCTGATCCATTCCAACGCCGCGACGATATCAAGCTCTCCGACGTTTCCGGAGTATTTGTATTTCTCTCCGAAGGAGGAAAGGTCCAGATAACCGAGTATATTCAGACGATGGTTGATGCTGACGAAAACCACATCCTTCTGCGCCAAACCGTAACCAGGGTTCCAGGAAGAATGGCCTGTGGCATATCCACCGCCGTGGATCCAGAGCATGACAGGCATCTTGGCGTCCGTATCCTTGGTCCAGACATTCAGCGTACAGGTGTTCTCTTCAGACATACTTACACCGGGGAATGCGCCCGTCTGCATGGCATACGGCCCATATTTGTCGCACACCATCACGGTGTCCCAGGGATCCGCTTTCTGCGGAGGCATGAAACGTTCGATCTTTGCATAAGGGATACCCTTGAATGCAATCGTGCCTTCTTCTACTACACCCTGTACCTTGCCGGTAGTCGTCCTGACCACCATAGGGTCGCTGTTGCAAGAGCACAGAGCTGCCAATAAGCAAACAGCAAAGAGTATTCTGTTCATCTGCATGATAGTTATTCTAATTACATTATTTTCAAATCATTACCGTTGAGGGACGCCGCCCTGGCCGCGCATACGGTTCACTGCCTGATACTGGCCGGGGCGTACAGTGTCGAGCCAGTTGGCGTCAGTACGGGGCTTGTCCGACCTCTCGACAGAGTGGACCTTGATGTTCTGGCCGCCGAGGACGATCCTGTCGAGGAACGAGTCAATCTCGTTCCAGAACCATTTCAGGGGCAGGAGCGCCATACAGTGGTCGCCGCCGAAGTACTCGTTGAGCATATACGGGACGTCCATCGCATAGAGCTGCTGACTGACATAATAGGGACCGAAACCGTGGCGGCTGGGGCCGCGCTCCATATCGAAGGTCACGGTCGGGTCTGCAGAACCGTGGAAGAAACACATAGGGCAGGGTTTCTTGCCCCATTTCAGCTCCGTCTCGTTCTCTCCGGTCAGATAGACCGCGCCGGCCATAGGGACCACTCCGGCATAGTTGAAGCCTTCGGGAAGATTCTCCTTCGCGATCTTGTGGCCCGAGCAGATATAATACTCGGCGTTCATGCTGTTTATGGCACCGGCGCTGCTGCCGCTGATGACGATCTTTTCCGGATCGATGTTATATTCGTCGGCGTTCTTGATGAGCCAGGTCGTGGCGGCATAGAGATCTTCGACGCCGATGTCTATCGAATATTGGAAAGGATTGTATCCTTCCGGAGGCGTGATGAGCGGCCTTCCGTCCCTTCCACGGGCGGAGCCGAGGCGGTAGTCGATGGCGACGCACACCCAGCCTTTTTCGCAAAGATGGTCATACAGCGGGTTGCAGAGGGCGTCCACCCTGGACCCCATCGCCCAGGCACCGCCGAACGAATAGATGAAAACCGGACGTCCGCCTTCCGCCTTCTGGTCCTTGAACTGATAGATGTCCATAAGGATGGGCTTTGAGTCGCGGACTACAAACTCGACAGTAGTCACGTCGGCCTTGGAAACGATTGCCTGCTGCTGTGTTTGGGGCTGGGCATTGGCCTGGGCTAAAAACGCCATCAGGAGGACAGTCCCGATAATCAGTAATCTCTTCATGGTCTGATATGTTTTATCATTAAATGACGCTGGTTGTCAGAATCCCTGGGGACGCTGGACTCCGGGCATCCCGCCGCCGAAGCCCCCCATTCCCCCTCTCTGTGCCGCAGCCTTCCTGGCAGCCTCCATCTCTTCGAGGCCGCCGAGCCAGCGCGAGAGCGAATTGAGGAGTTCCGAACGGCAATACTCCATATTGTCGTTCATACCATACTCCTTGAGGGTGAAGCCCCAGCCGTGGACGCCTTTAGGGAAAATATGCATTTCGGCCGTAACCCTGTTCTTGAGGCATGCCTCGTAGAAACGCAGGCTGTTCTGGGGAGGGACGATCATATCGTCGAAGCAGAGGGCAAGGAATACTGGAGGAGTATCGGGAGTGACCTGCTTCTCGCAGGAGAACTTCTCGACGAGGGCGTCGCGCTGGGCCTGCCTGGCAAGGAACTCGTCCATGGTATAGCCCGCACGATCATTCCATACAGTGTCGTTTCCGATGAGGGCGTAACGCGAGCCTGCGTGGGTAATGGAGGCGTCCAACGAGATTACCGGATAGATAAGGATGCCGAAATCAGGGCGCGTGACGGGATCATCGTAAAGGACTACGCCGCTGGCCGCCAGATGGCCGCCTGCGGAGAATCCCATAATGCCTACCTTCTTGACTCCTAGCTCTTCTGCGTGGCTGCGCGCATACCTGAAGGCATTGTGTACATCCTCAAGGGGAGCGCCCCAGGTGCCGTTAGGCATACGGTATTTCAGGACGCCTACGGTCACACCTTGCTTCACCAGCCAGTCCGCGGGGTAGATTCCCTCGTTGTAGGTTGCAATCAGGGCGTATGCACCGCCGGGGCAGACGATTACCATCTGGCCATTGGGGTTCTCCGGCTGATAGATATCCATCCTTGCATATTCCGACACATTTGAAATGGAGCCGGCCTTGTCGATGGTCTCCGGACCGGGCGCATCGGTGGGATTCTGGATGGGAATCGCCAGGGTTTCGACCTTTTTCGCTATCACGGGATCATCCTTGACAGCAGCGGCGGCGACCTTGGCGTCCTTGGCATAGAAGAAGACCGTCCTGTCGGGACGCAGGTCGATGTTGGGCTGTGCGAGGAGGGTGGATGACATTGCCGCAAAGGCGGCGATGACCATCAAGGATCTTTGAATTTTCATCTTTCAGATACTATTTTCCGAGAAGATAGAGAACGGGGACATCCAGACGCGATGCCCAGGAATCCTCGACATGGGCCAGGCCAGGGTAAACCTTGCTGACATAATGGGCATCGTCCCAGCCGGCATCCTTGAACATCCTGTCCAGGCGGTCCTGATACTTGGGATACTGCGCGTCGAGTGTCTGGTCGCCGCGGTCCATATAAATCTTGCAACTGTTGGGCTTGAGGTTTGCCCTCAGGTAGTCCACATAGCACTGGTTTGCGGGGTCGATGAACTCCTGCTCGGCATCGTAGTTGGTGATATAGAGAACGGAGTGGGTAGAAAGGCAGCCTGCTCCGCCGAACACGTCAGGATACTTGGCCACGGCATAGGAGGATATCAGCCCGCCCATGCTGGACCCCATATGGAATGTATGGTTCCGGTCCCTGCGTGTTGAATACGTTTCATCGATGAAAGGTTTAAGTTCTTCAACGAGGAACTTCAAGTAGTTGTTGCCTAGGAGGTCGCCTTCGCCCAGTCTCTTGCTAGCAGAATACTCCTTCAGTTCAGGTGAATATAGATCGAACACATCCTGCGGGAAATACTCCTGGCTCCTCGTACGGAAGGAGTTGGCCACGCCTACGACGATGCAATTCTGGATCTTGCCTTCTTCAAGAAGACCGCCCACGACTTCGTCGACACGCCATTCCTGATGGTTGAACATCTTCTCCGGATCGAAAAGGTTCTGGCCGTCACTCATATAGATGACAGCGTATTTCTTGCTTTTCGAATAGTTCTCCGGAAGCCAGACATACACGTTTCTCGGTGTTACCAGCCCCGACTTGGATTCGAAGTTCGGATAGAAATCGAGTTTGCCGACGGAAACATTGGGCTTGTCAGGATTGCCGTCGCCCACGGTTCCGGCAGTTTTGTCAACGCCGCAGGAGGTCGACAAAAAGAGCGCTGCAGCGACTAATGAAAGGAAATAGGGAAATCTCATTGTCTGAATAATTGCTGATTTAGAATTTGAAGATGGCGGTAGAGACGGCGGATAACTTGATAGTGTCACCCTTCTTGGTCTGCTTATACGTACACTTACTGTAATTACCACCTATGATCTCCGGTTTGACGTCCTCCTTCGGGAGCGTCACTTCCACCTGCTTTCCGGAAGGATTGAGGACCACATAGCAGCGCTCGGACCCGAGTTTGCGCTCGTACACCATCGGATAAGGCTGGTCCAGGCTGCTGACAAGGCGCCAGGATGCATCTGCGCCAAGTGCCTTGACGTCCTTGCGGAGCCTGAGCATGGTCCGCACATAGTTCAGCAGGGATGCAGGGTCGTTCTCTTCCTTCTCCACGGTCATGCGGTTCGGATCGGGATCCTGGGGGATGTAGATCTTGTCGATGGGTGCCGTGGAGAAGCCGCCGTTGGCGGTACCGTCCCAGAGCATGGGTATACGGCAGCCGGCACGACCGCCGGAGCCGTCCGTAGAAGGAGCGTTGGGATTCTGCTTGAGGCCGATCTCGTCACCGTAGAAGAGGAACGGAACGCCAGGCATTGTAAGGAAGAATGTCATCGCGACCTTTAATTCCTCGGGATCAGTACGTCCTTCGGTACAGACACGGTTGAAGTCGTGGTTGCCGGAAGGCATACATACATAACCGTTGCCCTTGACCGCGTCATACTGATAGGTGTACAGGTCATACCAGGTCTTGAGTTCGCCCGCGCCGGCCTTGTCGAAGTAAGGCGCGGACGGAGTGGCGTTGGGGCCGAAGCCGCGGCGACCGTAGAAGAACAAAGAAGAATAATTGTACTGGCCATCGTGGCAGAAGAAGTCGAGGTCGAAGTTGGCCGCGGCGACAGACTGGGCGGGATTGAACCACTCGGCGATCAGGATGCCCTCAGGGTATTCCTCGTCGAACCACTTCGTAAAGTCATCCTTCCACAGTTTTATGGTGGCGGACTTGTCGAAATCGTTCTTCACGAGGCTCGCCGCCATGTCCACACGGAAACCGTCCACTCCCTTGTCCATCCAGAAGGACATGATGTTCTTGATCTCCCGGCGCATTGCCATGGGGCCGGGAGCATCCACGGCCTGCTCCCAGGGATGCTCGGGATCGGGATTGGCGAAGCCGAAGTTAAGAGCAGGCTGGGTGTCGAAGAAGTTCTTGACATAATACGGTCCGCGGGGGGCGTCGGTGGCGACGAACTTGCGGATCAGGGAGTTGTTGGAGTTCATCAGGGCGGCATAGTCCGCCTGGCCGCCCTGTGCGGGGGCGCTATCCTCAGGCTTGAACGAAGGCCAGATATAATAGTCGGAATAACGGAAATTGGAGCCTTCCTTCGACTGAAGGAACCACTCGCACTGGTCGGATGAGTGGCCGGCCACCAAGTCCATGACGACCTTGATCCCCCGGGAATGGGCTTCCCTGATCAGTTCGATCAGGTCATCGTTGTCTCCGAAGCGTTTGTCAACGCGGTAGTAGTCTATGATATCATATCCACCGTCTGTCCAGCCGGACACATAAACCGGGTTCAGCCAGATGGCCGTAACGCCGATGGACTTGATGTAGTCCAGACGGGAAATGATGCCCTGAAGGTCACCATAGCCGTCCCCGTTGCTGTCCTGGAAGGACGAGGGATAAATCTGGTAAAACACAGCGTCGCTGAGCCACGAAGGCTGCGACGGCTTCTGGGCATATGCGCCAGAGGTCACAAGCAGAAGGAAGAGCGTCAGAGAAAGGAAAGTCCTGTATTTATTCATAGTCAGATGTTTTTACATACAAATTTACAATTTTCCCACATACGTTAACGTGTGGTTTAGAAATCTTATGCTGATACAGGACAAGCAGCACCGTTTTATTCACAAACGGTGTTACTTGATATTCTTGGATTGAGTCTCGAGCCAACGGGCGTCCTTGAAGAGGCCGGCCTTGCCGGGCCTGAAATTCTTGGCATACTTGGTCTGGCCCTTCAGATGCCAGTTGAGCCATGCCACCGCGGCTTTGCCGTAAGGGCCTCCGTTGACCTCGCGGAAGGTGCCGCCATGAGCGTCACCGGGAATATCGCACCTGCCGAAGAAAGCGGGCACTGCGGTGACCGCATTGTAGGAAGCGGTCGCCCCGGCCAGGGCCATGTCGTTGTCGGCGGAGAAGAAGGCCACCGGCATGGAAGGCTGCGCTGCATCCTCACCTGTCGGGGTGCCGCCGGCATTCCAGAACATCAGGCACTTCATCCTGGGATCGCTCATATAGGAAGCGGTCAGGAAACCTCCACAGGACTGTCCCATCGCGGCACAGTTGTCCGGGGCAAGCTTACCATAATACTTACTGTCCTTGCGGGCGTTCTCCTTCGCGGCCCAATCGAGGGCGGCCTCGTAACTGGAAACCTTGTTGAAACCCATTGCAGCGCGTAAACCTTCCTTGACCGGAAGTCCTGAAGCGACGATCACATAGCCGTAAGAAGCAACCTCGGTCCAGAACGGGCGGTAGGAATCTCCGTCATAGTCGCATCCGGGGCCGGACATTACGATGATTGGAAGAGGATTCTTGGCGGAGAACTTGCTCAGGTCCTCAGGACGGTAGATAGTATGGTCGGGACAGGTCTCGTCAACTTCCATCACCACCTTGTAGGGGCCCGTAGGTTTCGCCCACTTGTCCGGAGTCGGACGCAGCGCGCGGTATGCCTCCATCGTAGCATCCCGATTGGCACGGGGGACAAGGCGGCCTTCGAAGTTCTTGGACTGGGCCGTCCAGCCATCAAATCCCGTCAGGTCAAGGTCCTTGAAAAGACGCTCTCCCTCGTTGTGTCCCTTGAACACATAGTCGAGCCAGGTGCGGGTCATTCGGGAGAACTCGCCGCCGAACTCATCGGCGTAAGTGCCTCCGTGCCCGACCGGGAGATTAACCCAGGCAACGGGAACATCATCGATGAGCTCATAGTCGGCCTCCGCATTCTTGTAAGCGATATCCTCCTCTCCGCCAGTTATATAGACGGTTGGGCTGTGGACGGCCAGGACATTGACCCTGCTGGCATTCGCCATAGTAACGGTACCCATTCCGGAATTGAGCATTACAAGGGTCTTGACCCTGGGGTCAGAGGACAGGTACATAGCCTGGGCACCGCCGCAGGACATACCCATCGAGGCCACCTGATTTACGTTGACGCTCCCGAAATACTCGCTCTTCTCGTCGCGGGCCTGGTTGCAGATCCAGTCTAAGCCCTTATGCATGAGATAAGACTCGGTTGAAACCCTCGACTCCGGTATGGTACGCGAGTCGCTGCCGGCCTGGAAAGGACCGATGGCCACTATGACATAACCGTAGGAGGCCAGGTCATTGAGGAAACGCTCGTGGCCTACGGAAGTGTTGACGCAGCCGCCATTGCCGAAAATGATGACGGGGAGGATTCCGTCCGCTCCGGCTGCTTCAAGCAGCCTCTCCGGACGGTATACAGTGAATTCGGGAAGGGTCTGTTCACTGACGACGAGGGCCTTGAAAGGTCCGGAGCCGCCTCCGTCAATCACTTTGGATTTAACTATCTGAGCATTGATTCCGGAGAAGGAAATCAATGCAAGGATGGAGACTAGAAAAAACCTTTTCATACTGTGTGATTTTATCTTTACTTACGCAAATAAAGCCAACAACAAGAAATAAGGCTTTCACTATCGTTCTTAAAAAATGGACTATCTTTCCTCAAGACAGTCCATAGGCACAGGCGGCAGTATTTCAGGAAAGGAGGTATCTATTTGATTTCAAAGATTTTCATATCCGAAACGCTGCAGTCGCCGGAAGAGAGTTCCAGACGGTTGTAGACTTCCGTAGGGAACATGCAGTTGGTGAAGGTGAGGTCGCCGTCTCCCACGAAAACCTCGATGGACTGGCGGTCGACGAACACCTGCACGGGATAACTGTCCCGCCTGACGAGGTGTGTAAGGATGTCGGTCTTGGCGAAACCCCTGTAGAAGTCCACGATACCGCTGCGGGACCGGTCGAGATTGAGTGTCAGGGCCTTGAAATCGAAAGTATAGACCATCTCTTCACCCTTGCCGTTCATCAGTTTGAAGGTCAGCCTGTCGTCCTTTCCCGGCTTTATGGTGAAATCGATCTCGTAGGCTCCCTTGTTGTCCGGAAGTATGCTGTCCACGCTGAAACCTCCGTTCAGGTGGGGGACCTCCACCTCACGGGCCTCGCCGCGAGCGGCGTAGATCTCGGGCGAAGGGACGCTGGCGAGGAACAGGTGACGCCCGTTGTCCTTCAGGGAGAGGTCACGGGCAAGGGTCATGCTGTTGCGGAAATTGACCGTCGGGACCATATTGGAGTAGAGCCAGTTGCTCATCCATCCGAGGAAGATATGACGGTCGCCGGTGTTGCTGAAGGTAACGCCGGCATAGTTGTCGGTACCCTCGTCGATCCACAAGGGATAAGGCAGGTCGTCCGCCTTGAAGGTACGGCCGTCGAAACTTCCGATGAAGTATTGCGCGACACTGCCCCCGTTGGGACCACCGGGGTTGATGTTTACGATCAGGACCCATTTCTCGCGGCCATTGTAGTCGAATTTCAGGAGGTCCGGACACTCCCAGACGGCGGCGTGGGAACCTATCCCCTTGCCGAACTCGCTGAGTTTGGTCCAATCCTTCAGATTGTCCGAACCGTAGAATGCGATCACGTCTCCGGCAGCCACACACACGACCCAGCCGTCACCGTAACGGATGACCTTCGGATCGCGGAAGTTGGGCTGCTTCTCATCGTCGGAGAGGACAGGATTGCCTTCATACTTGGTATAGGTGCGGCCGCGGTCGGTACTGTATGCTATGCTCTGCTTCTGGGTTCTGCTCGCTGACGTGTACATACAGATGATGGCGTTCTTGCCGAAGCCTGCGGTGTTGTCCGTGTCAACAACCGCGCTGCCGGAGAATATGGAACCAAGCCCGTCAGGCGCGATTATGAACGGGAGATCCTGCCAGTGGACCAGGTCGGTCGATACCGCATTGCCCCAGTGCATGTTGGAATGCTTGGTGCCGTAAGGATTGGCCTGATAGGCCAGGTGATACTCGCCGTCGTAATAGACCATTCCGTTCGGGTCGTTGGTCCAGCCGAAGTCAGGTGTGAAATGATAGACCTGCCTGTAAGGCTCATCATAGTCGATGCCGCGATCGGAACTCTGCGTAAGTCCGGCGACCGAAAGGTCCCTGTCATCCACCGAGGTGAGCCGCAGTTCGAGGGTCTTTCCCTTGTAGGCAGAAACGTTCACCGGTATGTTATAGTCTGCCGTCCCTTCTGCGAGGTTGATGTTCTGAGCCCCTCCCAGGATATTCTCCCCGTCACAAAGAATCGACAGTGACGAACCCCGTCCGGAGTTGGACGACGGGATGAGGAGCCAGTCGTCAGTGACCTTCACAGGCATCGTAAGTACATCATTGAACGTACCCATCTTCCGGTTCGACTGCATCACCATATCGATTATGACGGACTTCGAACTGACAGGATAACGCATGGTGACGGGATCCACCCTGACACGTACGCTGGCGCTGCGGCCCTTGTATTCACGTACGTCCCAGGAGCACCACTCCAGCACCTCTTCACTGGAAGACCGGGGATGTGTGGCCAGGACAGGATCGCCGTCGACAAGCAGTTCGACAGTTACGAAACGGCTGCCGAACCGGTCGGAAGTACCTCCGAGCAGGAAGTTCACATAGTCACGGCTGACGGTGAAGGGTACGGAAGTCATCTGTCCGGAACCGGACATTACGCTCTCACCTTCGCAGTCGCTTCCCGCGAAGAAGCCTCCTTCCACGCCGCTGATTCCGGGGTGGTCCGAAACACTCTTGGGGATCATCGGAAAGGCATTTCCCTCAATCGTCCACTTGTCCAGATTGCCCGATTCGAAATCGTCGATAATGACCTGCCGGTCGGAGCAGGATGCCAGAAGCAGGCAGAAGCCCGCCAAAAGGATAATGGTTTTACGCATATTTATTAAGTTCTAATGAAAGGGTCAACTTCTCTTCAGGTAGTCCTTAGGCCGCATGTGGTAATACTTCAGAAACGTGCGGGAGAAATAGGACGGGGACGAGAATCCGCTGTTAAAGGCGGCCTCGGTGATGTTCTGGTGTTCGACCGTCATAAGGTCCACCGCCTTGTGCAGGCGCACGAGGTTTACGAGGTCGATCGGTGTGTACTCGGTGACCTCCTTCAGCTCCCTGTACAGTTTGGATTTGGAGTAGCCGAGAGCACCAGCCAGGTCATCCAGGCTGATATCGTCAAGTATATGGGACTCAACGTATTCGCGGAACTTGTTGAGCATCGTGACCGACGCCGGAGAGAGAGTCCCGGCATCTTTCCCCACAAGCCAGTCTCCCTGGATCTCGGCAGTGATGGAAGCGCTCTTCTCCAGGAGTTTCTTCATTCGGACCTTAAGGGTAGTGACGTTGAAAGGCTTCTGCATGAATGCATCCGCGCCGCATTCGTAACCCTGTGCCCGCTGCTCGTCCAGCGAGCACGCGGTCAGAAGTATGATGGGGATGTTCTTCGTTGCGGGATTGGCGCGAAGGGTGGATACCACCTCATACCCGTCCTTGCCCGGCATCATGATGTCGCACAGGATGATGTCCGGGATGAACCGCTGTGCCTTCGCCAGACCGGCATCCCCGTCCTTTGCCATAATTACATGATAGTCCGAAGAGAGGATGTTCCGGATGTAATAGCGCATATCCATGTTGTCCTCCACCACGAGGACGTGCTTCTTCTCTTCGCTCGCCGACATCTCGTCTATGATGCCGGCATCCACATCTTCCTCACCCATTGTCGCAAGCTTGAGCTTGGCGAACTCGGGGACGTAGGACTTGTCGACACGGGCATCCGTATGGAGCCCTTTCTTCACAGGGAGCTGAAGGGTGAAAGCCGTGCCTACGCCTTCGCTGCTTTCCACCTTGACAGTGCCTCCCAAGGCATCGACTATGGATGTGACAAGGGCGAGTCCTATACCGGTCCCTTTCTGCTGTGCATCCAGCGTATAGAAGCGCTGGAATATCTTTTCCATATTCTCAGGAGGAATATACGAACCGCTGTTGAATACGGCAAGGTTGACGGTACGGTCATCGCCGGAATAAGTTGAGAACAGGCGGATACGTATCGTCCCCTCCCTGTCCACGTGGTTGAAGGCATTGGACAGGAGATTGGTGAAAACCTTCTCCAGCTTGATGGGGTCGAACGGGATCTCATACCCGGCGTCGTCCGCCTCGTAAGAAAAATGGAGGTTTCGCCTGCGTATAACGTCCGAGAACATCTTGAGAATCTCCTTGAGGAACCCGTCCATGTCACCCATGGAGTAATTCACCACCATCTTGGAATTCTCATATGTCCTGAAATCGAGGAGTTCGGTGATAAGGCGCTCCAGTTTACTGCTGTTACGCTTGAGTATGTCCAGCGGGACCTGGGCGCTCTGGGGCATGCCCTTGGTGGCGAGCAGGTCGTCTATGGGACCGCTGATCAGCGACAGGGGCGTCTTGAACTCGTGGGATATGTTGGTGAAGAACACGAGTTTCGCCTGGGTAGTCTCTTCGAGCTGCTGCGACAGGTCCAGCAGCTGCTTCTTCTGGACCTCGAGCGACTCGATCTGCTTCTTGATCCGGGTGTTCTGCTCGTTCAGCATCTGTACCAGCCTGTTGCGGGTACGGTACGAGTAAGCGAGAGCGATGGAAAGAAGAGCAAGGATGGCCACGAGTGAGAAAGAGACGATGGTCAGGATCTGCTGCCTTTCGTACTTGCTGGAATTGGTGCGGATCCTGGAGTTGAGTTCCTCCACACGGCGTTGCCTGTCCAGCAGCTGGCTCATCTGCATCTGGTAGATCCTCACGTTCGAACTGTTCACCACCTCGGTGTTGAGGACATTCTCCTTTTCGAAATCCTCTCCCAACAGTATTCTCCTGGCCAGGTCTACCACATCCTTGCCTCCGGTCGGGTAGATCAAGGAAGCGTCTATCATCCCTTTCAGAATGTACGGTATGGTCCCGTTCCCGTCAGGTGACAGGAGAGCATCAATGCCCATTATGTACGGCCTGTCGGAGATACCTGCCGACAAATAAGCATCATAGACCCCGGCTGCCATTTCGTCGTTGAAGGCGAACACAAGGTCGAAAGGTCCCCCGCCATCCTCAAGGATACGCATCATCGCACTTGAGGCCCTTACGCGATTGAAATTGGCATAGGTTTCCGAGACTACCTCCCCTGAAAAAGCGCTGTTCTCCCGAAGGGACTCCATGAAGCCCTCATATCGCTCAGTGTCGGCTGTGGAGCCCTTGGTTCCGCGGATCAGACATATACGGCCGGTATTCATCAGGATGTTCATCGCGTATGCACCGGCCATATTGCCGATCTGGCGGTTGTCTCCGCCTATGAAAGCCGTATAAAGTTCGCTGTCGATCTTGCGGTCGAACAGTATGACTGGGATGCCTGAAAGATAGGCCTTCTCTATGACAGGAGTAAGGTAAGCCGACTCGTTGGGAGAAATCACGAGCAGGTCCACCTTCTCGTCCATGAACTCCTCTATGTCCTTTTCCTGCTGCTGCGAATCGTCATGGACGGAACGGAAACGGACCTCGAGATTGTTGTAGAACGCCGCTTCCTGCTGGATCTCGTTGTTGGCGGCTTCGCGCCAGGCATCCACGCTGCACTGCGAGACACCTATCACGAATCTTTCGCTCTCCCTTGAACACGAGGCGAGGAGAGGAAGTATCAACAGCAGGTATGCTAAGCGTCGTTTCATCTGGCGCGCATGCGGCTCATCATCTCTACCATTCCCTTGAAGTTCATCGGCATGTTCTTCGCCTTCCTGTCAGCGTCGGACTCAACCTTGCGGCGGTCGGCTTCTTCGGAAGGCAGGGTATAGAACTGCTGTTTCTTGAGTTTCAGGACCTTGCGGACGCTGTCCACAAGTATACGCTCCATGTCGTCATAGATATTGACGGCAGGATGGACCCCGTCGTAGGAACTGTCATCGGCCAGGCCGAGCTCGGAATCGGCCAGAGGGGTATGATAATCGACATACGTGACGTTCTTGTGGCTGTCGGCATAGGCCTTGAGACGCTTGTTGAGTGCAACGATCCTGGTGCCGGCGTCCATGTCGGGAATGGGCATGTAGTGGGCGACCGGAGTGATGGAGCAGAGAAGGACCTTGATGCCGGCGGCCTCGGCGAGTTCGCACATCGCCACCGTATTGTCGATGATGGTCTGGTCGGGATAGTAGGACTGTCCCATCATATTCTGGCAGAGATCATTCGTGCCGGCCATGATGGCGACGGCCTTCGGCTTCAGGGCAATTACGTCCTGCTTGAAGCGGACGAGCATCTGGCTCGCGGTCTGGCCCGCGATACCGCGCCCGACGAAATTGTTGCGGGTGAAGAAATCCGGGTCGGTGTCATACCAGTAGTCGGTTATGGAATCGCCCATCAGGACCATAAGCGGAGCGGATGCGACCGAGGCATTGGCCTCCTCGTAACGTTTGAAATTGCCCCAGTCGGACGGGCCGGCCGGGCGTGCGGGACCAGCCTGAGGCGCAGGACCCGCAGGCCTCGCCGGGCCGGCCGCCGCAAGTATGCGGTCAATCTCCGGAACGATAATGGCTTCCATTTTCTCGTATCCTGCAACCGTAGGATGGCATCCGTCCTCGGAATACTCCTTCGGAAGGGAACCGTCCGGAAGTCCCATCTGCGAATGATAGTCGACATATGCCACGCCCGCCTTGTCAGCGTATGCTTTGAGCATACCGTTGAGACGTATCACATCCTGCGCGGGCTTTGCCTCGGTATTCCAGAAGAAACGGTCACAAGGGAGCAATGAACAGATGATAGGGACGATTCCGTTAGCCTTCGCCGTCTCGCACATGGAAGCGATGCACCCCACGATATTCTCGAAGGTAATCTTTCCGTTGTTTCCTGCAATATTGTTGATGCCCGCCAGGATGGCTACGGCACGGGGATGCAGGTCCACGACGTCGGCGTGGAAACGCGAGAGCATATGCTCGACGGTCTGGGCACCGATACCACGGCAGAGATAGTTGTGGTCAGTGAAGAAACCCGGCCTGTACTGTCCCCAGAAATCAGTGATGGAGTCGCCCATGAAAACCACCAGCGGACTCTCCTTCACTTCCTTGTTGGCTTCGGCATAGCGGTCGAAGCCCGCCCAGTCCATCATGCGGCGCATCTGCTGGAAATCCTGTTCCCCTCCGCGCTGCGGAGCCTGCGCGAAAGCATACGAAAACACAAAAGACAATGTCAGAAAAAGTACGATTCTTTTCATATCTGCAATCAATTTATACCATCCGAACCTATTTCAAAACAAAAATAGCCAAGTTATGCGACACAAAAATGCACGATTCTTTCATTAACTTTTCAAAAAACAATATATAGGCGGACGTTCAGTTATTACGAGATAAAATTATTACTTTTGTTCCTAACAAACAATAATCAGGTCCAAATGTCAGACAACGACTGGAAGAAAAGGCTGGGGGTGGTGTACTCCACCAATCCCGATTTCGCGTACGATGAGGGCGAGGCCGAAGAGGCCGTGACCCTCGAGCCTGCGAAGCAGAGGCTCGTGGTCACCATTGACCGCAGCGGCCGCGCCGGCAAGCAGGTGACGCTTGTCAAGGGCTTCGTAGGCACCCAGGAGGACCTCGCCGCACTCGGCAAGACCCTCAAGGTCAAGTGCGGAGTCGGTGGTACCGCCAAGGATGGCGAGATCACCGTCCAGGGTGACCTGCGCGACAAGGTCACGGCTTTGCTGGTAGGAATGGGATACAAGGCCAAGAGAGGAAACTGATGGTAGATTCGACGAATGTCATACGGCCTGCGGCGCAGGCTTTCACCTCCGGCACCCTGGAAATGTCGGAGAGGTTTGCCGAAGGCTATATGGATCAGCCGCTGGCATGGGCAGACTATCCCGTCAATACCGCCCTGCTGGTACTCGCCACCCTCCTGCTGCTCATTTCTCTCAGGATCTTCATAGGCATCGCACCCAGGCTGTTCGACAGCCTGACCCGGTGGAAGGCCTGCGTCAACATCGACGCCAGCGTCCAGCTCAAGAACGACCGCAATACCCTGGCCGTCTTCGCCACCCTGCCGATGGCCCTCGTCGCGGACAGGTATCACTTCTTCAGCGCCGGCATCCTGGACAGGATCCCCGAGGAGTGGAGCAGCCCTGTCACCCTGGGCATCATAGTGGTGTGGCTGCTCATCCGGCATCTTTGCTTTTATTTCTGTTCGCTGAGGGCGCCGCGGCCGGAAACCTTCCGTACTGCCCACAAGTCTTTTTTCAACTACTGGATAATCGCGACCCTACTGCTGACGCTTACCGCAGGCATCATCGGTTTCTCGAACATTCCCGACGAGGCCGGAAGGACCATACTCCTGTACGAACTCGCTGTCATGTACTTGATTGCCATTCTGAGGAAAAGTCAAATTTTACTTTCATATTGCGGACCTTTAACGACTTTTTTGTATCTTTGCGCCCTCGAATTCATCCCCACAGGTGCCTTGATAGCCGGATGTATCCTGCTCTAGAGGATTTGGAGGGTGGGAAAAGGAGCATAAACAGATGACTGTCAACAAGATACTTATTTCACAGAAAGAGCCGCTGAACACTTCCCCCTATGTGGCGCTGACCGAAAAGTACGGTGTAGGGATAGACTTCAAACCCTTCTTTACGATCGAGCCTCTCTCCTCCCGGGAGTTCAGGGCGCAACGCATCAATTTCCTGGACTATACCGCCGTCGTATTCTCCTCCAGACACGCCATCGACGCCTATTTCCTTATGGCGGACGACCTCAGGATCAAGATTCCAGAGACGATGAAGTACTTCTGCACCACCGAGGCGGTGGCCATGTATCTCCAGAAGCACATCGTGTTCCGCAAGCGCAAAATCTTTTACGGCAACGGTACCCCGCAGTCGGTCATCGACCTCATCGGGACAAAGCACAAGGACGAGAAGTTCCTCATAACGACCTCCGACACCTCCAAGCCCGAGGCCATCACCAGGCTCTTCGAGGAGAAAGGTTTCGACTACACCACCGTCGTACTCGTCAAGCCGGTGTCCAACGACCTCAAGGACCTGGACCTCGCATCGTACGACATGGTCGTGTTCTACAATCCCTCGGACGTCAAGTCCCTGTACGAGAACTTCCCGCAGTTCGAGCAGGGCGACATACGCTTCATCTCTTACGGCCACTCCATCGTGGGCGCGATGGAGGAAGCGGGGCTCAAGATCGCCGTCAAGGCCCCTTCGGCGGAGCATCGCTCCGTGGCCGGCGCCATTGAAAGTTACTTGAAAGACAATCAATAAGTTCCGCCATCCAGGCATGACACAGTCACTTCCCAAGCGTGAAAGGCTGTCCGGCAAGACAGCCATCGGCACCCTTATGAAAAAAGGGCGCTGGGGCACTGCCGGCTGCCTGAAGTACTGCGTCCTGTCTCCCGGCAGCGACGATGTCACCCGAATGATGGTGTCGGTGTCCAAGCGCTCCTTCAAGCGCGCCGTCAAGCGTAACCTGCTGAAGCGCAGGCTCCGCGAGAGCTACCGCACCCAGAAGGACCTGCTAAGGGACGCAGGTCCGTTCGACCTCATGTTTGTATACAATTCCAAGGAGATCCTCGACTTCGCCGTCATCCGCGAAGACGTCGCGACGGTGCTCCGCACGCTGGCGGACACAAAAACGGATTTGAACCATGAGCAGTGACAGGAAAGACTTCAGGAGCATCTGCCGCAAGGTCCTGAACGCTCCTTTCATCGCTTTGATCCTGTTCTACAGGAAATGCATTTCGCCGCTGAAACCGCCGACCTGCCGCTTCACGCCCACCTGCTCGCAGTACGCCCTGGAGGCATTCCGCAAATACGGCCCATTGAAAGGGTTCTGGCTGTCGCTGAAGCGCATCCTGCGCTGCCATCCCCTAGGCGGCAGCGGGTATGACCCCGTCCCCTGATCCTTCTTCGGAATTCTGTTCCAGCCACGCGCGGGTACGCTCCTCAATGTTCTCGCGCAGCATGTCGCTGTACCAGCGGATCTCGAAAGTATGGTAACAACCCTCGTTGAAAAAGGAAGTGTCATAGTCGACGCGGTCATAGCCGTCGACTATGAGCAGTTTCGTAACAGGGTCGAGCGTGACGGTTAGCGTATCGTGCATCACTGCCGGGGTGGCGTCGGTTCGCCAGTTGACGGGATTGATGGCCACTGCGTTGCCCCCGCTGACAAGTACCGAAGCGTCTTCCGGACGGCGCACGGAGTTGTAGCAGACAGTAACGCCGGTGTCGTCCGAGCGTTGGGCAGGACGTATGACCGGATGTCCGGCGAGTTCTTCACGCGTGATCTTCCATCCCAATACATAAGCCGCCACCATGCGCTGCGCTATGCTGTCAGGCATTTCCTTGAGCAGTTCCACGACTATCTGCCCGCCCTGGCTGAAACCTGCCAGGACGAAGGGACGGCCTCGGTTGAAGTGCTTCAAATAGTGGTCGAAGGCCCTTCGGGCATCGTCCATCGCCACAGGGAAACGCTTTTCTATCAATTCGTTGCTTCCATACGTCTCCATGGTTATCTGGCGGTAGAAAGGCGAATAGAAGTCGAACGCGCCGCTAAGACGGCCGTCGACGCCCTCCATCTCCATGCGTATGCCCGGGCAGGACGCGGAATCTGCCGCTTCAGCGAAGTGGAGGACACGGCCGTCAGGACCGGGATGGTCAAGGGTCTCAGTGGAACTGATATAGAAAATGTCGGCCTCGCCGCCGCGGAGCGAGGTGTACCAGGAGGCGGGGCTGTCATAGTCCGGCTCAGCCGGCAAAGTCCCGCGCCCGCTGCATGCCGTCAGAAGGACGGCGGCTGCCAGTAGAAAACGCTTCATATCTTTACAAAAATAAACAAAAAGGAGGTAATTGCCCGATTTTTTGTATTTTTGATTTATGAATCAGCATATTCTATTATAAATGAAATCGAAATTAAGATTCCTCATCCCATTGATGTCCGTGCTCGTTCTGGGCTTCGGATGCGACAAGGCTCCGCAGCAGGAGCCGGAACAGGTTCCGGAAATCATGACCGCCCGTCCTACGGTCTATAAGGACCTGACTGTTACCAGCGCCGCCATGAACAGGACGGTCCGATACAGCGTGTGGCTCCCTCCCACCTATGACGAGACCAGGACATATCCGGTCCTTTACCTTCTGCACGGGGCGGAAAACGACAATCCCCAATGGAACATGTACGACGCGACCAACGCCCACACAGCGTGGCTTGAGAAAGGCAATCTGTCCTCGATAGCCACGCGATATGCCCGCGACGGAGGCGAGTTGTTCATCATCGTCTCGCCGAACGGCTGCCCGGACGGGCAGAATGTCTTCTACGTGGACGGGGACCAGTACAAATACGCAACTTTCTTCCTGGAGGAATTCATCCCGCATGTCGAAAGCAAGTACCATGGCAATGGCAAGCGCGCCATCGCCGGCCTGTCGATGGGCGGTTTCGGAACCCTGTATCACTGCCTGCTCCATCCGGAGAAGTGGACTTATGCCTATGCAATGTCCCCAGCCACCTGGTGGATGGATGACATGGTGAAGCATAGCGATCCGTCCAAACTCCCCGGAATCACCATCGAGATGGGGACGGAAGACGCGACCGTGAGTCCCGATGGCGTGGAGCAGTTCCACAAACTCCTGGAGGCGAACAATATAAAGCACGAGTACATCACCCGCTCCGGCGGCCACACATGGACCTTCTGGCAGGAATGCCTCCCCAAGGCCCTGAAGAAGGTCGGAGAGTCCTTCAAATAGGGCCCAACATACGTGACAGTTTCTCAATGACCGGCAGGAGCAAAACCGGCCTCTGAGAGGAGAAAATGCGCTTTACCCGGGATCACAATCCCGCCTTTGACGCAAAAAACAGCGCAGAACGCCGAAAGTGCGGCAGACGATTATCGCCGTCTGGTGAATGGATTCCCGCTACCCCTATAAAACAAAAAAGCCATCACAAGGACTTGTGACGGATATATAGAGAGTTTTGCCTGTGAGATTGAGCGTAGTCAATCAAGACATATGTTGTTTCGGTGTGGTAGCGGGAGTGGGGCATGATCCCACGACCTCCGGATTATGAATCCGACGCTCTAACCAGCTGAGCTACCCCGCCATCATAACCCCGAGGGGTTGTTGAGATAGAAGGACTCGAACCCTCACTGACAGAGCCAGAATCTGTAGTGCTACCATTACACCATATCTCAATGTGTTTATTTCAAGCCCGCCGAAACGGGAGTGCAAATTTACAACAGTTTTAGTAAATTGCAAAAAAATGGTAAAAAAAACGAGAACTTTCACATTGAGGGAATATTATTCCGGAATAATTACTATTTTTACGTACCCGAAAAGACCGTTTCGGGCAACATACTACAACTGAAAACACTGGAACTTTAAAATCAACAGATTATGGCATCCTTAACAGACCTTCTCGCCAAGACCGTGGCATCCGCCACCCAGGGCGTCGAAATCCCCACCAACGTACAGGGAACCGTTCTTAACGGCCTCTCCGACTCCGTCCTCAAGAGCCTCACACAGACGGCCACCGCCCCCGGCGGCGTGGAAGTCCTCAAGAACCTCTTCGGAGGCAAGACATCCGCGGCGAGCAGCCCTGTTACCGCCCTCGCTACCAAGATCTTCGCCAACAACGTTCTGGGTAAGCTCGGGCTCGGCAACAAGACCAACTCCACACTCACGGGCCTCATCCCCACCATCATCGGCAAACTCTCCGGCCTCATCAAGGACATGGACGGCGACGGTGACGTCGACCTCAATGACATCATCCTGTCCCTCACCGGAGCCCAGCCCAAACAGCAGCAGAAGAAGTCAGGAGGCCTCCTTGGAAGCGTTGCAGGCAGCATCCTCGGCGGCATCCTTAAGGGAAAATAGTATAATGAAACGGATATTCATCCTTCTGGCTGCAGCCTGGCTTTTCGCCGGCTGCGGCCTTTTGACGAGTATAAACTGGGACGGCGAGCGCATTGCTTCGGCCACGGGCAAGGCCGTGACGGCCATGGCCATCTCCGACGAGCAGATCGTCGAGCTGTGCCGTCAGTCCGTGGCACAGCTCGACCAGCAGAACACCATCGACAACGGCGCATACATCGCCCGCCTGCGCAGGCTCATGTCCAAGGTGAACAACATCGGAAACCTGCCGCTCAACTTCAAGGTCTACAGGACCGATGACGTCAACGCCTTCGCAAGCGGAGACGGCTCGGTGCGCGTCTTTTCCGGCTTGATGGACCTGATGGCAGACGATGAACTCGTCGCCGTCATCGGTCACGAGATCGGCCACGTCGTGCACCAGGACACCAAGAATGCCCTGAAGAAGGCCTACATGGCCTCGGCCGCCAGCGACCTCGTCGGAGCGGCCGGCACCGTTGGAGCCGTGACCCAGGGTCTTGCCGGCAGCATCGGAGAAGCCCTGGTAAACGCCCAGTTCTCCCAGAAGCAGGAACTCAAGGCCGATGAGTACGGGTTTGAGTTCGCCATATCGCTCGGATACTCCCCTTACAGCATGGCCAAATCGCTGGAAAAACTGAAAAACCTCTCCGAGGGCGCACAGGCCTCGAAAGTGGCGCAGATGTTCTCCTCGCACCCCGACAATGCCAAACGCGCAGAAAAAATGAGGACGAAGGCGGACAACTACTCCAAGAAAAAGTGACCAAACATCGAACTCCATGAATAGAAAAATCCTCTGCACCCTGCTCATCGCGGCAGGGTTTGCGGTCTCAGCCCGCGCTGACGAAGGAAGGCTCCTCCGTTTCCCCACCACAAATGGCACCGACGTCGTATTCTCCTATGCCGGAGACCTTTACAAGGCTCCGCTGGGCGGCGGACATGCCGAACGGCTCACCTCGCACATAGGATACGAAATGTTCGCCCGATTCTCCCCCGACGGCAGGACCATTGCCTTCACGGGACAGTATGACGGCAATACCGAAGTCTACTCCATGCCGCTGGCAGGCGGCGAGCCTGTCAGGCTCACCTATACCAGCACCAACAGCCGTGACGACCTGGGCGACCGTATGGGCCCCAACAACATCGTTATGTGCTGGACTCCTGACGGAAAGAATATCGTTTACCGCAACCGCATCGGTGACGGCTTCGAGGGCAAGCTCTGGAGCATCCCGGCGGCAGGCGGCATGAGCGAAGCCCTGCCGCTGCCTGAAGGCGGCTTCTGCAGCTACTCCCCGGACGGCAAGACCCTTGCCTACAACCGCGTCTTCCGCGAGTTCCGTACCTGGAAGTATTACCGTGGAGGTCAGGCCGACGAAATATGGCTCTACGACGGCAAGTCCGTCAAGGCGATTACCGACAACGACGCACAGGACATCATGCCCATGTGGATTGGCGACGAGATCTATTTCATATCGGACCGCGACCACTGGATGAACATCTTCGTCTACAACACCAAGACAGGACAGACCTCCAAGGTCACCGATTTCAAGGAGTATGACGTCAAGTTCCCGAGCACCAACGGCAAATGGATCGTTTTCGAGAACGGCGGCTACCTCTACTCCCTCAACCCCGCCGACCGGTCCGTCAAGAAAATCAACATCGACCTTGACGCCGAAGGCATCTACGCCCGTCCCGAGAAAATGCATGTCGACCGCAACCTGTCGGCAGTCAGCGTCTCCGACAAGGGAGACCGCCTTGCCGTCACGGCACGCGGCGAAGTCTTCAACGTGCCGGTCAAGGCAGGCGTCACCCGCAACATCACCCGCACGCCGGGAGCGAACGAGCGCGGAGCGCAGTTCTCCCACGACGGGAAATATATCGCCTACATCTCCGACCGCACCGGCGAGACCGAAGTCTATCTCCTTGATGTAGAGAAAGATGCGACCACCCAACTCACCAAGGGCGCGGACACCTATATCAGCAATATCGTATGGGCACCGGACAGCAAGTCGCTCTTCTATACCGACCGCAAGAACCGTCTGGTACAGGTCAGCGTCCCTGACGGAGCCAAGAAAGTCATAATGACCAATCCCGAGGCTGCGGTACGCATCGGAGACTTCTCCGCCGACGGCCAGTGGATAGCCTACACCAAGCCCGCTGCCAACGAGATGGGTGTAGTATACGTCTACAACCTCGCCAGCGGCAAGGAAATCCCCATCACCGAGAAGTGGTACGACTCCGGTTCTCCCGTCTTCAGCCAGGACGGCAAGTACCTCTTCTTCACCTCGGCCCGTGACCTCACCCCGACATATAGTTCGGTGGAATGGAACTATGCCTACTCCAACATGAGCGCGATGTATGTCGCCGTTCTCTCCAAGGACACCCCTTCCCCGTTCCTCCCCAAGGACGGCGAACCTGCGGCCGAGCCGCGCGGAGGCGACCAGACCCAGAAGAAGGACGAAAAGGCCGAAACTGCCGCCCTCAAGGTGGATGCAGACGGCATTTATGAGCGCATCCTGCGCGTGCCGGGCGTTGCCGGAGGCTCTCGCCCTATCTATTCCGACGGCAAGACCCTCCTTTACGGAGGCCGCGGCGGCACCCAGTCGCTCGACCTCGCCACCGGAGAGTCCAAGCAGATTGCCGACGGCAATATCTCCATCTACGGCAAGAAAGCCCTCGCTTCCAACCGCGGCAAATACTATGTGATCGACATCCCTCGCGGCAGGGTCAACCTCGAAGGCGACGGAGTCAATCTCTCCGACATGGTGGCCGACATCGACTACGAGCAGGAGTGGGCGCAGATCTTCGATGAAGCATGGCGTGCTTTCCGCGACGGCTTCTATCTCGAGAACATGCACGGCATAGACTGGAAGGCCATGAAGGAGAAATATGCCGTTCTGGTGCCTTATGCCAAGACCAGGCTCGACCTCAACTACATCATCGGCGAGATGATCAGCGAGCTCACCGTCGGTCACTCCTACATCACCCCCGGCAACTATCCCAAGCCCGAACGTATCCAGATGGGCCTCCTGGGAGCCACTGTCGAGAAGGACAGGAACGGCTACAGGATCAGCCACATCTACAAGGGAGCCCCGTACAGCGAGTCCTTGCGCTCACCTCTCACCGAGCCCGGCCTGGGCGTGAGCGAGGGTGACTACATCCTCGCCATCGACGGCCAGGACCTCAAGGATGTCGCCAACATCTATTCCAAGCTGGTCGGCAAGGCAGGAGTGCTCACGGAGCTCACCGTCGCCTCCAAGGCCAACGGATCCGACGCCCACAAGATCGTTATCAAGCCTATCGCCGACGAGTATCCTCTCGTCCACTACGAGTGGGTGATAAAGAACATAGAATACGTGGAGAAAGCTTCCAACGGACGTATTGGATACATCTATATCCCTGACATGAGCGCCGAAGGCCTCAACGAGTTCGTCAGGTACTACTACCCGCAGCTCGACAAGGAGGCACTCATCATCGACGACCGCGCCAACGGCGGCGGAAACGTCTCCCCGATGATTATCGAGCGCCTGCTCCGCGAGCCTTACCGTATGACGATGTCAAGGTCCTCTTCGCGCACCAACACCGTGCCTGAAGGCACGTTCGTCGGCCCGAAGGTCTGCCTCATCAACCAGTTCTCGGCTTCGGACGGCGACCTGTTCCCGTGGAGCTTCAAGGCCACCGGCCTCGGCGAACTGATTGGCACGAGGACGTGGGGCGGTATTGTCGGTATCAGCGGCTCGCTGCCTTACTTGGACGGCACCGACATCCGTGTGCCTTTCTTCACCAACTATGACGTCAAGACCGGCGAGTGGATCATCGAGAACCATGGTGTCGATCCCGACATCTATGTTGAGAACGACCCGATCAAGGAACAGGCCGGCATCGACCAGCAGCTCGACAAGGCCATCGAAGTCCTCCTCAGCAAACTCAAGGACCGCAAGCCTCTGCCTCCGGTCCCCGCTCCGCGCGACTTCTCCTACAAAGGAAACTAAGCCTGCAGGAAGTCTCTGATCTCTTTGGCGTGGCGGCCGGGGACGATGACGTGGTGGTTGCCGATAGGATCCTTCAGGAAATAGTCCTTGCAGAGCGAACCGTCGTCGAGCCTGAGCAGCACCTGGGTGCGGCAGAGACGCTTCTCCGACAGATTCTTTAAGAGCCTGGCCTCCGCCGTGAAGACACGGTCGAGGCCGGGCGCCATTTTAAAGAGCGTCACCGGACCTTCGGGAAGTTCGCCCTTGACAGCGACGCCAATGCCGGACTCGAAATGTGTGTCGTAGGAATAGTCCTTGAGCATATTGAAGGGGACGGTGCAGTGTGCGAAGACCATCTCGCCGATGGAAGGGTCCATCCGAGAGGGGTTGGCCATGAAACCGGGGACGTCGAAGAGAGCGTTGGACACGCACATCGTGAGGAGGGTCGGGATGTCGCCCTCGCAGCCTGCTGGTATGCCTTCGGCGTTGAGCAGGGCAAGGGCGAGGCAGCCGGTATTACCGACGGACGAGAGGAGGTCGAAGCAACGGACGGTGACGGCGGAAAGGCCATAGCGCTCTATCAAGCGCTTCAGGGCGCCGTAGATGTCGAGCGCACCGTCCATGACCTTCTGGGTCACTTTAGGATTGACGGAGTGCTTGACACTCTTGAGCGGGAAGCCTGACGGAGCCTCGCACAATCCTTTTCTGATCTCCGTAACGAGCTCTTCCATAGGGATGTCGACCAACTCGATGCCGAGCCGTTCGCGGACCGCGGTGCGGTCGGGGTCGGAGGCGATGAGCCAGTCGGAGGGGCGGCCTATGACGCCGGCCCGGCTGCCTTGCAGGCGCCGGCGGGCCCGGGCCGCCCGGCACAGCGCCGCTATCCGCCCTGCGATGTACGCGGCGCTCCCGTGCAGGATCTCGCCCTCCCTGCCCTGCTGCCGCAGGAACGAGAGGATCTCCATCGACGCGGCAAGAGAATTGCTCGCCCCGCTTGTGAGCAGTCTTACAGGCCCCGTCAACCGGGGGAACACCTCCTTGAAGGCGCTCTCAGTGCCGCCGGTACGGACATAGATAAGTTCGGCGTCGTGACTGCCGTATGACGAGAAGTCCTCGCCGCAGAAGTCAAACCCTGCCCCTGCGGCGATGATCTCCTTGATAAAAAACTCATTGGATGCTTCGGGTATCACTTCGTCGTGAAGCCCGGATGTGAGCGTATAAAGCCCTGTCCTGTTCATATCCAGTCATTAAAATAGTCGGGATAAAATTAGACAATTGTATCCGAAACTCCAACTCATCAGTCGCATCTTATACCCGTTATCTTCCCCTTTCCCTTGTCTATGGACTTCTGGCCGGTGGGATAGGTTCCGTTGATGTACGGCTTAGGATCGACCCACTTCCCTCCTATGTTCACTCCGAAATGGAGATGGGGATTTGGGACATCGGTGGCATTCCCCGTCCGTCCGGCATAGCCTATCAGGTCACCCTGATACACCTTGTCCTTCTCCTTGAACGGACGCCCGGTCCGAGGGTTGATGGCGATAGGGGTAAAACTCTGAAGATGAGCGTATTGATAAATAATGACCTTACCCTTCTCTGAGGCGGAGACGCGCAGTTCGTTGCCATAGGAATTGTCTACGTGCGCGGCGCCGAAACTGCTCACCGCCCTGGTGACAACCCCCGAGCATACTGCATATACGGGGGTCCCGACCTCGGCATAGAGATCCAGCCCGTCGTGCCTTCTGGGATTGCCGTCGCGGTCGGTCCGCGTATCCCCGAAAGTACCTCCATAATAGTTGACATACATCCTGTCATCGGCATCCGCCAGCGCCATGCTGACGTTGCTGGCGGCTATCCTCATCTCAATAAGAGGATTGGCAATCCCTTTGGACCTGCTGGCACAAGGCATCTTTGTTTCAAACCAGGCGGTCGACTCCACGTCGCCGGTGAGCCTGTGACTGAACCTGATGGATCTGGTCCAGGCGAAATCGCCGGTCCAATGGTCCAATTTGAGTACCTTGACGCTGTACTTCTGCGAGTAATCGACAAACACAGTACTCTCCGCCGTGTAGGTGCCGCTCCCCGTCATCTCCACCTCATCCGGGATGTCGCACGAGAGGCTTACGGTGTAACTCTTCTCCGGTACTGCGGCGCTCTCCCTTTCCGGATCCCAGTACCAGGGGGATTCCGTTTCTTCACCACCGACGGAAACGACGTAACTTCCAACTGGCTCCCCGGCACCGTCAGGACCCGCTTTCGTGCCCGGATCCTCGGAATAGACGACGATATACGAGAGTGCTCCGCCAGCCCCCTCTACGGACCCGTCGACGAAATCCGCCGGCAGGATGCGCCCGGAATCATACGCCTGCACCTTGACAAGTTTGCCTGCGACGGTGGAAAAGACCACCGCCCCGGTGTAGTCGGGCTTGTCAAGGTAGTCGAAGGCAGAATGCGCCCGCCAGTATCTGAAACCGGTGACCATCGTAACGACGAAGATATCCTCGCCGCTGACGACGAGGAACCGCTTCATCACTGCCGCCTTGCCGGGATCGCCTGCCGGGTCGTCGCCGAAATATGCCCACTGTCCGGAGTATTCAGACGAGAAGGGTATCTGGGTGACGCGGCTTCCCTTGACCGCTGACTCCCTCCGGCCGGTCTTGGACAGGACGGCCCCGAGATTCACCGTCTCAAGAAGGCTCTTGGTTCCGGAGCGTTCCTTGTCGCCGGGAAGTGTTGCGAACAGAGGCGGTGGCGCAGCACTGACGTGGATGGCGAAGAGGTCGACGCCGTCCGGACCGGGCGGCAGGATGTCGGGATCGGCTTTCTCCGTGCAGGAGATTGTCAGAAACAGGAGCAGGGGCAGGGAAAGCCATCCCCGGATAAGCGAAGTATTCATAGTCTGTCTGTTTAAGCCGGAAAAGCCGGCGATTCAAAGATAGGCAATCCGAAACTCAGCCGCAAACAATTCCTGCCAAGCGCATTTTCGGCCTTCTGCTCACAAAAATGCTCTCAGGGCCACATTGTAATCCAGGGTTAGGCGCATTTTCTTGTTTCAAAGGGCTTTTTTGCGCCTGGACGTTACCGCTGAACCGTGTTTTTTCCTATTTTTGTAGAAACCTGAGTAAATCTAATAACCGAACCAATATGAACAGAACCATCATTCTGGGAGCGGTCCTTCTCCTGGTCCTCTCCACGGGGTGCGCCCCGAGATACACCCAGCCGGAACTCGGCGCCCGCAAGTCGGAAATCCTGACCGAAGGCAAATACCGTTTCAAGGACCTCAACAAGAACGGTCAAGTGGATCCTTACGAGGACTGGCGCCTCCCTATGGATGAGCGCATCGCCGACCTGGTCTCCCAGATGACCCTCGAGGAGAAAGTCGGACTGATGTTCCATCCCAACATCGCCGTCAACGAGACCGGTGAAGTCAAGTACGACCTCAGCGACGAGGAAAAAGAAGCCCTCCGCAGGGCGGAGGAAGAGCGCTATGCCGGACCTATCGGCCCTGGCGGGCAGAACGCCGGCGCGATGGCTATGGGCCAGATGCGCCGTGCCGCCACCGCCAAGTCCTACATCGAGGAGAAGAACTTCCGCTGTATCCTCAACAACGGCGTAGCAGCGCCCGAGAAATTCGCCAACTGGTCCAACAAAATGCAGGAGATCGCCGAAGGCACCCGACTTGGCATTCCCATCGTGTTCTCTTCCGACCCGCGCCATAGCGCCAAGCTCGGAGGCCACGTCAGCGGTACCCAGTATTTCTCGCATATCACCAACGGTGAGGGCCAGGTAGGCATCACCGCCGGCGGCGACCCGGAGATGATGCGCCGCTTCGGCGAGATCATGGCCGAGGAATACCGCGCCGTTGGCCTCCACATGTTCCTCGGACCCCAGATCGACGTCATAACCGAACCCCGGTGGAGCCGCAACATGGGCTGCTTCTCCGAGTCGGCCGAACTGACCGCGGATATGACCGCGGCCCTCATCGAGGGAGCCCAGGGCGACCACGTAGGTCCCGGCAAGATCCTGGTCCACCTCAAGCACTGGCCCGGCAGCGGCCCGCACCTTGGCGGCAGCGGCCGCTGGCTGGTCTACCCCGGCAACAATCAGGAATATCACTATCTCCCTTGGAAAAAGGGTATCGAGAAGGGCGCCCTGGCGGCGATGGGCTACTACAGCGGCACCTATTACGACTCCCTCAACGTTAATTATTCCTACCATATGTCCACCGAGGTCCTCTACGGCGAACTCGGATTCAAGGGAGCCATCTGCACCGACTGGGGCGTGGTGGGGAACGGTCCTCTCAAACCGTCCCTCCAGGGCAAGACTACGACCAAGGACAATATGGAGATGATCATCAACGCCGGTGTCGACCAGATGGGCTCCGAAACGCGTCCTGAACTAGTTGTGGAACTGGTTAATGAAGGACGGGTATCGGAGGAGCGCATCAACCAGGCAGCCTCCCGCATCCTGCAGTGGCATTTCATCCTCGGCCTCTTCGAGAATCCCTACGTCGATCCGGCAAAGGCGGCCACGGTCCTGCAGAGCCCCGAAAACGAAGCTTTCGGACTCGAGTGCCAGAGGGTTTCAAACGTCCTGCTTACGAACAATGGCGGCACCCTTCCGGCCAAGGAAGGCATAAAGGTATTCGTCGAAGGCATAGATCCTGCTCTGGCAGCCTCTTACGGCAAGGTAGTCGACCAGCCCGCCGACGCAGACCTCATCATCTACCGGACCACGTCATCTCCTGACCGCACGGGCGGATCCAGGCAAGCTTCCGCCGAAGTGGACATCGATTTCCCGGCAGGGAAGTTCGCACGTCTCCAGGAACTCGTCGCCTCCGGCAAGCCAGTTGTCGCAGACATCAACCCCACCGGCTCCTCGCTCGTGATCACTCCCGAACTCAAGGCCCTGCCCCAGGCAATGATCCTTTCGTTCGATCCTACGGATGCCGCAGTGCTCGATGTCGTGTTCGGACGCCATAATCCCAAGAGCAAACTACCGTTCGAGATTCCTTCCTCGATGGACGCAGTCAGGGCACAGAAGGAAGACGTTCCCTTCGACTCCCCCAACCCGTCATTCCCCTTCGGCTACGGCCTGAGCTACTAACGGTTCGGCGGCAAACGGGCCCGGAAAAGGCATTTTCGGGCCCATTTCGTCACAAAAGGCAACAAACGGGCCCGGAAACGACTCTCCTGGGCCCATCCGACCGCAAACGACCACAAACGGGCCCGGAAAGTTCATTTCCAGGCCCGTTTCAATAAAGTGGACTCCAAGAGAGGGCTAATTCATTCGTGCGCGGACGTCGTTGCCGGCGCCGGTGCCCTTGTACTTGCTGTCGGCGGAGTTAAAACGGTAGCGGACGGAGAATACGACCCTCTGGGTATCCATTATGATGCTCTGGGTGATGCGGTAGCTGCCCCGGTCGGTGAAAACATTGTTATTACCAAGTCCGGCCAGGTCCTTCCCCTCGAGACGGAGTACCAGCGACCCGTCGCGCAGCATCGTCTTCTGCACCGCCGCCGAGAGATCGAAGAAATGATTGGTGATCAATATGTTCTGCGAATATCCGGGACTATGGTATTCACCTCCGAGTTCAAGCTGCCAACCTTTCTTGAGGCTGAATGTGTTGAGCAGCTGGGCGATCCAGATGGGTTTGTCGTTGAATGACAGGACCTTTGAAGAAGGCTCGCCAAGCTCGGCGACGTCGACATTGAGCCAGCTCTGCTGCACGCCCGCCGTGTAGTTCATCGTCCACACCCCGACGGTAGGGGTCGCGTTCAAGAAAGCCGACAGCCCCCGGACAGGAACTCCAAGATTGAAAGGCTGGAGCATTATCACACCCTCGGAGTTATAGGGAACGGCCCAGGTGATGATGGGGTTGTCGATGCGGTTGTAGTTTACCACGAAGGTAAAGAATTTCCACAGAGAAGTCAGCGAGAACTCCTGAAGGATCTGCGGCTGCAGCTTTGCGTTGCCGCTTTGCAGGGTGTAGCGGTTGTTGTAGCGTATGGCGCTGGACAGCATCGAGAAGCTGGGGCGGGCGGTGCGCTCGCTGTAGCTCAGCATCGTCTGGACCGGACCGAAGGCTCCGGCGAACGAGAGCGATGGGAAGAAGTTGTCGTAACGCTTCGAGAAACTGTCGCTTCCGAGGAGGTCGTCATAGAAATAATCGACGTGTTCGTAACGCAGCCCCGCGCCTATCTGGCCGATGTTGCCGAGCATGAATCCGTAGTTGACAAACCCTGCATAGTTGTCCTCCCTCACCTTTGAGGAGGAGGCAGGGATGTCGGCTCCCTTGAGGGAATACTCGTCGTTGCGGCGGGAGAAGGTCTCTTCCGTACCGAACTGCAGCGCCCCCTTCCATACGGGATAGGAGAACACGAGCTTGGCGGCGTAAAGCCTGTTCCCAGAAAGCGACTCGGTGGTCACGGTCGCATCCTCGATGACGCTCTCTTCCACGGAACGGGAAAGCTTATTGTCGGACATATTGAAATAGTCCAGGTTAAGGTCGATGCCCAATTTGCCGGCCGCGCCGTTATAGTAGGCGTTCGCACTCAGGGATCCGGGGATTCTTGAGCCGTTAGTACCTTCGGATAAGGTGTTCAAATGGTCATAGTGCACCCCGTCAAGGTAGATGTCCTCGTCTATCCGGACAGTCTCGTCATAATAGTACGAGCTGTTCCAGTCGGCCTTGAAACCGGCGAAATGGTTGTCGGAGATCTGCCAGTTGAAACCGCCGTTCAGTCCGGCGCTCTTACCGGTGAAGTCCGCGTCTATGATGCCGTCCTGCTTGAACAAAGCCTCGCCAATGGTCTCCTGGACCAAGTCGCTGAGCTGGATCTCGCTGCCGCGGGCGGCGTTGATGCCTCCGAAGAAGTCCAAGCCGCCGTTGCGGTAATTGGCGTTAAAGGAAGCGGCGGGATCATTGTGCTCCTTGCGGCGGAGCGACTGGGCGTCGGACAGGTTCACGTTGAAGCCGAATCCTTCGCCCTGGCGCTTGACGGTCTTGATGCGCACCACGGCGCGCACGGTCGCGTCATACTGCGCGCCGGGGTTGTTGATCACCTCCACGCTCTGGATCTCGTGGCTGAGGAGCCTGTCAAGCTCGCCGGAGTCCGTGACCTTGTGGCCGTTGACATAGATGACAGGAGTGCCCTTGCCGATGACCTCGATGCCGTTACTGCCCTTGATGAGGCCGGGAACCTTGCCGAGGACGTCACGGGCGGTACCGACATTCTCCAGCACGGAACCGCGCACGGAAGTCGCAAGACCCTCCCCGGTGAGGGTGGTTTTAGGCATAATGGCCTGTATTATGGCCTCGCCGAGCAGCTCGGAATCCTCCTCTAAACGAATGGGCGGGAGCTCCATCTGCGCGGTGGCGAGACGGACCGCCTGCGAAGCGTCCTTGTATCCGACCAGGGATACGGTCAGCGTGTATTCACCATAGGCGGCGCGGAGTTCGAAGCGGCCGTCGCCGTCGGCGGTTCCGCCGCAGACGATGGCACCTTCGGCGTTCGTAAGATATGCAGTCGCGAATCCGGCGGGTTCGCCGGCCGTGTCGACGACGGTTCCTCGAAGAACGGTCTCGTCCTGGCGGCCTGCAAATGCGCCGGTGGGGAACAATATGGCGCACAAAAGGAATAACGCTAATTTCTTAGAATTCATAAGTATCAGTATTTCAATTAATTACCCTGACTTAAAAATTCAGGTCGAGTCCGCGGTAAAAATCGAGGATCTTGGACTGGTAGAGATATTCGTAACGGGCCTGGACAAGGTCTGAGGCGGCACGCATATAACGGGCCTTGGCCTCGTTGAATTCGGTGATGCCGGACTTGCCGTTCTCGTACTTTGCCTGTGCGAGCTGGAAGGCATCTTCAGCGCTGTCCGAAGCAACAAGGCTGCTGCGGTATTTCTCCTGCGATCCGACAGCGTTGTAGTATGCCTGCTGGATCTCCTTGTACAAGGATTTCTTCGTATTCTCGAGCGCGATTTCCTGGTTGAGCTTGGAGAGTTTGGCATTACGCACCTGGTTACGGTTGGAGAAGCGGGTGAAGATGGGTATGTTGAGGTTCATTCCCACATACTGGCTGAAGTTGTTCCTGACCTGGTCCAGGAAACCTGCGGAAGCGAATCCGGAAGAAGTGTAGTAATTGGTCCCCAAACCTCCGCTGAGGGAGATGGTGGGCAGGAACGAACTCTTCGCCAGATCTATGCTCTTGAGCGCATAGTCGAGACGGATCTCTTCGGCCTTGACGGAAGGCTTCACCTGCACGGCTTCCGCATAGATGGCCTCAGGGCTCATGAGGATGGCCCCTTCAAGCCCCTCTACTGATGGACGGGCTATATGGAAACCCTCGGGCGAAGGGAGTTCCAGCAATTGGGTAAGGTCGAGGATGGCCAGGGAGACGTTGTTGGCAGCCTGCGTAGCGCTGACACGGCTCTGCGCCAGCGTAGCTTCCTGCGCAGAGACCTCCGCGCGCGACGCCAGCCCGTTCGCCGCCATCTCGGAGAGGCGCACGACCTGAAGGGAGTCTATCTCGATCTGCCTCAAGGCAACATCCCGGATCTCCATGTTGTAGAGGATCTGCACGTATGCCTGGGCCACCGCCACCCGGATGTCGTCCCGGGCCTTCTCAAGGTCGGCGGTGGCCGCCGCAAGGTCAAGTTTAGACAGTTCAATATTATGTTTAATACGGAATCCGTTGAAAACGGGAACGTCCGCTCCCACGCTGAAAGAAGTGCTGGTGGTGTTGGTGTTGGCGTAAGTATTGTCCGCGGTCAGGCCGCGTCCGAACGAGAAATTCTGCCCCGAGCCGGCGCTAAGGCCGGGAAGCCGGCTGTTCTCCGCCGTGTTGAGGGAGATTTCCTTCTGTTCGACGCTCAACTCACCCTGTTTGATCCGGAGGCTGTTCTCGAGCGCATGGTTGATGCACTGTGTCAGCGTCCATACGCGGTCCTGCGCCTGCGCTCCGTTAATGAGACCCAATAAGAGGGCCGCCGTCAGTATTGTCCTTCTCATGGCTACTCGACTATTTTAGAACCGCGGACCTTGGTGCCCTCGGTCACGCCGCTCTTGATCTCGATGTTCACGCCGTCGCTGAGGCCGGTCTCGACCTTCGTGCGCGTGGTCTTTCCATCCGCGTCAAGCACCTGGACGTAGGTGTCGTCACCGTCGAACTCCAGGGCGCTCTCCGGAAGGGAAAGCACGCCCTTGGCCTCCTCCAGCACGATCTCCGCATTGGCGCTGTAGCCGGAGCGTATCATCTGGTCCGAATCCACGTTCACCGCAGCCTTGATCTCGAACTGGTTGGCGCCGTTGCTCTCCACCGCCTTCGGCGAAATGTACTCGAGCGTGGCGTCGAACGAATAGTTCTGCAGGGCGCCGATGGTGATGACGACCGGCACGCCCTCGAAGAGCGAACCCACTTCGGTCTCGTCGATGTTGCCGTCGAAGATGAGGTCGTTCATGTTCGCCACCGTGGCGACGGTCGTACCGTCGTTCATGGTGTTGGCCTGGATGACGGAGTTTCCTACCTTGACCGGCACGTCGAGGATGAGACCTTTTATGGTCGAGCGCACCAGCGTGGACGAAGAGGTGGCATTGGAGCGTGACACGCCGTCCCTGATAACCTCAAGGGCGTCCTGGGCGGCGGATTTCTCCTCCTTGGCCTGGTTCAGGGCCTGCTGGACCTTCTCGAACTCGTCGGCACTTACAAGCTGCTTGTCGTACAGGGCCTTCTCGCGGTCGTAGTTGGTCTGGGCCTGCTTGAGGTTGATCTCGGACAGGCGTACGCGGCTCTGGGCCGAGCTCAGGGAATTCATGTCGGGGATGACCTTGAGCTTCGCGATCACCTCGTTCTCCTGCACCTGCTCGCCGGCCTTCTTGTATATCTCGGCGATGATGCCGTTGATCTGCGGCTTGATATTCACCTCGTTGCGGGGGATGATCTTGCCCGTCACCACGGTGGTGCGCTGGATGTCCATGACGGTAGCCTCAAGCTCCTGGTAACGGACCTCCTTCGGGCGGGACTGCTTGTAAAGGAACACAAAGGTTCCGATCACGAAGAGTGCGATAAGCGCGGTAATGATGTACTTGGAAAACTTTTTCATATATGGTTCTTTTTTCTATTATTCGTCTCTCATTGCATCCACGGGCTTGATGTTCATGGCCCGGAGGGCGGGCGCGAGGCCGGCCGCGACGCCGAGCACGGCGAGCAGCGCGGCCGCCGCCACAGCCAGCCAGAATCCAATCTGGAATGCAGGCGTGAATTCTCCTGAAGCCGCCACTATCTTCTCGGCAACGCTCAGGGTCAATACAGAGAACATTATCCCGAACATGCCGGCGATCAGCGTCAGGCTCACGCTCTCGAGCATGATCTGCGACAGGATGTCGCGGGGTGTGGCACCGATGGCGCGGCGTATGCCTATCTCCACCGTACGCTCCTTGACGGTCACCATCATGATGTTGCTCACGCCGATGGCACCTGCGAGCAGGGTGCCCAGGCCGATCAGGAGGATCAGGAAATCCACTCCGCGGAAAAGGGTGTCGATAAGGTTGAATAACTGCTCGGTATCGAGGAACATCATGGCCGGCTCGTCCGTCGGGTCGAAATAGTGCTCACGGCCCATGACCTGGCGGACGCGACTTTCCAGCGAGGTCATCTTGATGCCGGACTTGGCGGTCAGGCAGATGATGTCGACATTGTCTCCGCGATTATACAGTTGCTGTGCCACCGTGGAGGGGATAACGACCTTCTGGGTAGTGCTGCCGTTGATGTTGAGGTTACCGGAGGCTACATTGACGCCCACTATCTGGTAATAGACCGGGCCTACCTGTATGAAGGTGCCGCAAGGGTCTCCCCCGTCGGGGAAGAGCTCGTTGTAGATGCGCTTGCCGATGACGCAGACCTTGCGGCCGCGTTCGACGTCCACCTCGTTGAGGAAGCGGCCGTATTTCATGCGGGGGGCCTCAATGGCGGTATAGTCGGCGTTCAGGCCAGTGACGTTGCAACTGGTACTCAACGAGTTATATACCGCCGTCTGTCCCCACTGGCTGATCATGGGAGTCACGACGTCCACTTCCGGGATGAGTTTCTTGAGACGCTCCATGTCCTTGTACTTGATCGACCAGTAGCGGCCTTCCTTGAAGCCCTTGTAAGGCACGGAAGTGTTGGAGGAAGCGACAATTGCCGCGTTGGACGCGAAGCCTTCGAAGTTGTCGCTGAGCAAACCCTTTACGCCGTCCCCGGCACCGAGCATCACCAGCAGCATGAACAGGCCCCAGAAGATGCCGAATCCGGTCAGCAGGCTCCTGCTCTTGTTGCGCAGCAGGGAGTCGGCGATCTCGTGATATGTGTTGATATCCAGTCTCATTCCGCTCTCAGTGCTTCAATGGGTTTGACTCTGGCGGCCTTGCGGGCCGGTATCATACCGGCTATGGTGCCCGCGACGATAAGCAGGATGGTAGCTTCAAGGGCAACGTCCAGCCCCACCGAAGGGTTCTCCATGACGGTGAAGCTCTCGCCGAAAAGTTCGAGGGGTTTGGAGCCGACTGTGGAATCGAGCACCTTGCAGGCTATCATGCCCAGCACCATCCCGATGTATCCGAAGAAGGCGGTGATGGAAACACTCTCCGCTATGATGAGCTTCATGACGGACCAGGGGCCTGCGCCTATGGCCTTGCGTATGCCGAACTCGTGCGTACGTTCCTTTACGGTGATGAGCATGATGTTGCTCACGCCTACGATGCCGCTGAGCAAGGTGAAGATACCGATGACCCAGAGGAATACCTCCAGGATGTGGGTGCCCTTGTTCATCTGCATGAACGACGTGAAGTTGTTGAAAATCCAGATGGCCCTCTCATCGTCGGGAGCGGCATTATGGCGCCTGTTCATGACCTGCCTGTACTCCTTCTCGAAGGCTTCGTTCTGCTCCTCGGTCTCCAGGCCGTGGAAGGTGAAGGACAGCATGTCTATCTTGTCGCTCTTCGCGAATATGCCCCTGAGCGTGGTGTAGGGGGTGTATATTATCGAATCGTTCTCATTCTCCGCGCTGCGGCGAATGCCCACGATCTTGAAGGACAGGTTGCCGACCTTGACTCTCTGACCTATCAGCGACGCATAGTTCTCCTTGCCGCCAAGGAAGTTGCGTGCCTGCTGATGGGTGATTACCAGGACCTTGCGCATGCCCTTGATGTCCGAGGGATTGATGAAGCGGCCGGCGACTATCTCCATCTGGTTCAGGGAGGCGAAGTCCGGATATACGCCGTCAAGCGTTATGTCGAAGTAGCGCTTGCCGTAGGTCATCTTGAAACCGCTCTGGGTCAGCGATGCGGACACATCGTCGATATGGTCGGTGAACGCGGGGCCCGCCGTCAGCCGGATGTCCTGCTCGTCAAGCTCTATGTATCTCCCCTGCTTGAAACCTCCGTAAGGCTTGGAGGTGGTGCTGCCGTATACCTCCATGGTATTGACGTTGATTCCCTCCATGTTGCTGTTCGCCATGTTCATGATGCCGTTGCCGGCCCCGAGCAGGACGATGAGCATGAAAATGCCCCAGGCCACGGCGAAGCCGGTCAGGCACGTGCGCAGCTTGTTGCGGCGGATGGATTCCCATATTTCTATGAATACGTCTCTCATGGCATCACTTCATGATGGTGGAGGCTCCGAAGGCGGAGGCGTTGTGCTGGGCGTTCATTTCGATCTCCCCGATGACGCCGTCCTTGATGTGGATGATCTTGTCGGTGCAGTTGGCCACTCCGCTTTCGTGCGTCACGACAATCAGGGTGACCTTCTCCTCGCGGTTGAGCTGTCCGAGCAGGTCCATGACCTCGACGGAAGTCTTGGAATCAAGGGCTCCGGTCGGCTCGTCGGCCAGGATTATCTGAGGATGGGTGATGAGGGCGCGGGCGATGGCGACGCGCTGCTTCTGTCCGCCCGACATCTCATTGGGATAATGCTTCGCCCACTCGGTCAGGCCGAGACGGTCGAGGTACTCCATGGCGAGGGCGTGGCGCTTGTGGCGGCTCACTCCCTGGTAGAAAAGGGGAAGCTCGACGTTCTCGACGGCGGTCTTGAAGCCAATGAGGTTGAAGGACTGGAAGACGAATCCTATCATGCGGTTGCGGTAGTCTGCCGCCTGGCGCTCGCTCAGGTCCTTGATGAGCCTTCCGTCCAGCCAGTACTCGCCGGTGTCGTAATTATCCAGGATGCCCAGTATGTTCAGAAGGGTGGACTTGCCGGAACCGGACGCTCCCATGATCGAAACGAACTCTCCCCTGTCTATGGAGAGGTCGATTCCCTTCAGGACATGGAGGGGCTGACCGTTGTTATACGTCTTGTTGACGTCTTTTAGTTCTATCAGCATCTTCGTATCTATTACGTTCGTTTCTGCAAATATAATCCAAAAATATCGGAAAACAATAAATTATTTTAGATTATCACAAAATTTTTGTCGAATCATTCCGATGTCACATAGTGTATTACAAAACTAATACACTGCAAAGCTACGGCATTTTTTCCATTCGTGCAATAGTAAAACGTAAAAAAATCCGTTTTGTGACAGAAAGAACGCTAGGACTCTGAAGACAGGACGAGGTCGGCGGCGGCTGTGAGCTGGTCATAGAAATCCTCTCCGAAACGGCGGATGAGCGGGGCCCGCAGGAACTGGTACACCCGTATCCCTTCCCGGCGTCCTTTCTCGAATGCATCCCTGCAGATGTCCCAATGGTGGACGTTAAGGGCGAGCATACCGTTGGAGAGTTTCTTTATGCGTATGGGATAAAGGGCGCAGGAGACGGGCTTGGGAAAGCCGCAGCCGCCGCCCAGGTGGCAGCGTTCGATGGCGCAGAGGCAGTTGCCGTCCTCCCAAAGGGTATAGGCGCACTCCTGGGTACCCGGCACCAGGGGCGTGACGAGGTCGCCTTCGAAGTCGACCTCGAAGAAGCCCTTGGACTCGGCCGCCTCGCGACCGGCAGGGCTCATCAGGGGAGAATAGGCGGGATAATCCCGCTCCAGAAGTTCCAGTTCCTCCTCATCCAGAGGGGCGCCGCAATCTCCCACGATGCAGCATTTCCCTTTGCAGGCCTCATAATCGCATGAAAAGAATTCCACGAAGACATCCTCCGAGACGAGGCAGTCGTCTATCTGGACAATAGTACCGAAACCGTTCCTGGCCATAGATCAATAAATGACGAATTCAACCTTGCTGCCGGACTCGAGAGCCGACAGTATTTCTTTTACCGAGGCAGGCGTGACGGAGCCTGCCCTGGATTTGAAGCCCGTGACCAGGTCCTTGCCCGCGGAGTACCGCGTCAGAGCGGCGTCCACGAGGAAGGACGGATTGTCCGCCAGGACATCCCGCCCGGCCTGAAGGACCGCCTTGGACTCCGCCGTAGAGGCCTCGGAAGGGCCGGAGGCGGAAAAGCCGGCAAGGGCTCCCCGGACCACCCCGAGGACCCGGAGGGGATCCCCGGCGACAACGTCCGCAGGCAGCCCGCTCTCAGCAACCGGACGGCAAACTATGCGGACAGTCATCCTTTCGGACGGGAAATAATCTGCGTCTCCCGAGACTTCGGCGAACATCCCGGTGTCGGCCAGGGCCCCGGCCAAATGCTTCTGCAACTCCATTACCGCAATGTTGAAGGAAATGTACCGGTCGAGCGTAAACGGGACCAGAGCCGACTCGGCAACCGTGATGCAGGGCTCACCCGTGCCCACGTCGCTCCCTTCCGCATCGACCGTGTATGTGGACCATCCGGAGCGCAGCGGGAATTCGACCTGGGGACGAGCCGCAGGCCTTCCCCCTGTCATGAACCCTCCCATATACTTGGGGAGGACTTTCTTCAGCATGTAGGGATCAAGGTCCCCTACGAGGACGAGCAAACCGTCGTTGCAGCGGGAGAAAACATCCGAGAAATAGGCCTCGGCACGCTGCGGGAGGTCGTCGGTAAGGCCGGAAAACCTCTTGACGGGACTGTGCAGATAGCCCGGGCTCATTATGCTGTCCACTACCGCCTGGATGCCCGCCTGCCGTCTGCGGTCCATCGAGATGCGCAGGCGCTCTCCCGCGCGATAATATGCGTACGCGTCATTGTTTACCGCGCGGTCACGCGAAAGGGTAAGCAACGACTTCAGCAAAAGCTGGAGTTTACTGGAAGGCGAACTGCCGGTGATACGGAGGTCGGTGAGTCCGACTGCAGTCCTGAACCCGATGCCGTTCGATTCGAGCAGTTTCAGGAACGAAGTTCCGGGGATGCCCCCGATATCGGAAACCGTAAGGAGGTCGCCGATGAAACCGCCCTCTCCCTGTGCCAGGCCGGGCACGCCGGCATAGCCTCCGTTCAGGAGGAAGCCGTACGAGAAAGTGCCTTTGACGGCGTCCGAACGCTTATAGATGACCTTCATTCCGTTGGCAAAGGTCCATAATTCGCCTCCGGTCATCGCCTCAGGGCCTGTCTGCTTCAGTTTGGACTTGCCTTTCGGGACATACAGTCCGAGCGTGTCGCTCTGGTTGACACGGTATTCACGGATGACGGGGCTGGAAGAGGCCGAAGCCCATCCTGCCGCGAAAGCGGCCTTGAGGGGCTCGACGGCCAGCGAGTCGGCCGGAGATTCGTACCTCAGGGTCACGGCCCGCCCAGGGTCCAGCAGGGCGGATACGAAATCATTGAAGAGTTCCAGTTCGCGCTGGGAGGCGATATTCCGCGAAGTGAAGAACTCTCGGACATATCCTGGATCGGCGAGGTTGGAACCGTATAGGAAAGCCGACTCGCACTTCGTCACCCATTCGGAATTGGAAGAGGCGGAAGAGGTGGATACCAGCGAAGACAGGAAGCGGTCCCTGGCCTGCTGGAACTCGCTGAGCGAGGCGCCGTGAGCATCGAGCTCGCCGAGCACCGAGCCAATAGCCTCGGTGGCGCGGAGCAAGTCTTCCCGTCCGGTGACGGCGGAGAATGAATATAGTTCGGCACCAGGTCCGGCAGAACTGCCCCTGTACCCGGCTTCGGCGCCTGCCAGGGGGATGCCCCTCTCGCGGAAATTGCCCTCAAGCCTGTCCCGGACTATTATGCCGAGTTCCCTCGCGAACAGTTCCGTGACGAGGGGTTGAGCCGTGTTCATGGCCTCGCGAGGTGTCCTGGGGGAAGAATAGCGGACCGTCAGCGTCGCTTCGTCCTGCGGAGCCGTCCGGACGACGCGGACGACAGGGCCCTCGGAAGGGTTCCACTCATAAGCCGGGGGCTCCGGAACGCGGGCGCGCGGCGTGACCATCATCGAGAATACGTTCATCCTCTCACGCACCACCTGTTTGTCGATATCGCCGCTGACTATTATGGCCTGTTCGTAGGGGCAAGTCTCCGAAACGTCGAAAAGCATGAGGAGCATCGTGTCCCTCACCGCTGCCTGTCCGACCGGAACATCGTGGAAAAAATACGTCGTAGAAGCCTCTGTAGGCCGTATATATCCAAAATTGTCGTATCCTACGCCGAGTTTGGCAAGGAATTGGTAAGGTCTCTCATTTCGAAAGTGAGGAAGATCTGCCAGCGCAGCCCGGGAGACATCCTCGCGGACAGGCCCCTTCTGGACCAGCGTGAAATCCGCGCGTCCCTTAACGGACGGGTTGGAGACAAGATAATATGAGATGCCGTTTGGAAGGGTGCCGGTAACAACTCCGGAAGCTGCCGGGAAAGAAGGCAGCGACTGTGCTCCCAGAGAAAGGGTTAGGACAGAGAGCAGGAACGATGCTGATAAAGCAGGTTTGAAGCGTAATCTCATAATTTATCCTGATCTGGTACAAAAGTAAAAAATAAAATTACTACTTTTGTATTTGTTCCGTTTGAAATCACTTATAAACTCATTTTAGCATTATGAAAAAAATTATTCTCACTTTGGCCGCCGTCATCCTTTCCGCAGGGCTCGTTTCCGCCCAGGACATGGCAAAGGCGACTGAAACAGCACAGAATGCCAACGAGGCTCTCGTAGCCAAAGATTATGCCAAGGCTCTCGAGGGGTTCAAGGAAGCCCTTACCCTTGCCCAGGCTTGCGGCGAGGAGGGAGAGGAGCTTGTAGGTACCTGCAAGTCCGTGATCCCTTCCATAGTGCTGACCATCGCAAAGAACGCCATCAAGGATGCCAAATATGACGAGGGCATCGCCCAGCTCGACGAGGCCATCAAGGTCGCCGAGGAGTATGAGAATGACGATGTCATCGGCGAAGCCGCTACCCTTATCCCCCAGGTGAAGAAGCAGAAGGCCCTTGCGCTGTACAACGACAAGGATTTCGCCGCTGCCGCCGAGGCTTACAAGGACATCCTCTCCGCCGATCCTGAGGACGGAGCTTCCGCCCTGCGTCTCGCCCTTGCCCTCACCAACCTCGATGACAAGGACGGCGCCATCGCAGCGTTCAAGCAGGCCGCCGAGCACGGCCAGGCCGCAAATGCCAACAAGCAGCTTGCCAACATCTACCTCAAGGATGCCCAGCAGCTCCTGAAGGACAAGAAGTACAAGGAGGCCATGGCCGCCTGCGAGGAGTCCAACACCTTCTCCGAGAGCGCCAACGCCTACAAGCTTCTCGCTTCCGCAGCCGCCCAGCTCAAGGACAACTCCAAGGCCATCAGCTCCTACGAGAAGTATCTCGAACTCTCCCCCAACGCCTCTGACGCCGCCGGTATCAACACCACCATCGCCGTCCTCTACCAGCAGGCCGGCAACAAGGCCAAGGCCATCGAGTACTACACCAAGGTCCAGAACGACCCTCAGTACGGTGCCACCGCCAAGCAGCAGCTTGAGGCCCTGAAGAAATAATGACTTCACTCGAACTTCTCGCACCGGCGAGAAATGCCGACATCGGCATCGCAGCCATCGACTGCGGTGCCGATGCCGTGTATATGGCCGGAGGGGAGTTCGGAGCCAGGAAAGATGCCGGGAACAATATGGAGGACGTGGCGCGGCTCTGCGAGTACGCGCACCGCTTCGGAGCCCGCATATTCCTGACAGTCAACACGATCCTGTTTGACGACGAACTGGACAGGGCGCACCGGCTGATGCTGGAGGCGCAGGCGGCCGGAGTGGACGCATTCATAGTCCAAGACGCCGCCGTCACGCAATGGGACGACATCACCGTCCCCCTGCACGCGTCCACGCAGTGCGCGATACGCACCCCCGGGGACGCGCGCTTCCATGAGAGCCTGGGATACTCGCGTCTGGTCATCGAGCGCGAAACGGCGCTGGAAACGGTCAGGGAGATACGCAAGGCCGTAGGATGCGAACTGGAGTTCTTTGTCCACGGAGCCCTCTGCGTATGCTACAGCGGGCAGTGCTACCTCTCGGAACATCTTGCCGGACGTAGCGCGAACCGCGGGGCCTGCATCCAGGCCTGCCGCTCGCTGTACGACCTCGTGGACGACACCGGCCGCGTGCTGGCAAAGGACAAGGCGCTGCTGTCCCTCAAAGACTATCGTCTCCTCGACAGGCTCGGAGACCTGGCGGATGCAGGCGTATGCTCCTTCAAGATAGAAGGACGGCTCAAGAACGCCTCGTACGTCAAGAATGTGGTCCGGGAGTACTCCAAGGCCCTGGACGCCCTGGTCGCCGCGCATCCGGACAAGTACCGCCGCTCTTCCTTCGGCCGCGTGACCGGCGGTTTCGAGCCGGCGACCGACCGGACCTTCAACCGAGGCTACACGGAGCTCTGGCTAGACGGAAGGCGCGGCCGGTGGTCCTCCATGGACGCTCCGAAGTCTATGGGAGAGTTCGTCGGCACGGTCAGGGACGTGCGGCGCGCCGGTTCCGCCTGCGAGCTGAGGCTCGCCCTGGAGGAAGGGGTGCAGCTGCACAACGGCGACGGCTTTGCCTTTACCGGACGGGGCGGCATAGTCGGCTTCCGCGGCGACGTCTGCGAGGGCGCAGTCGTCCGCTGTAAACCCGTAGAAGGCCTGCGCAGCGGAATTAAACTCTATCGCAATATCAATTCAGCATTCGAGCGTGAACTCGAACGAAATGCTCCCCGGAGGGAGATTGCCGTCGACCTGCAAGTCACTGTCTCGGGAAAATACAATATCGACATCACGGCCACGAGCGAGGACGGAAGACAGGTCTTCAGCCCGTTCAAGTCCGACCTCGACACGGCCGACAACCGCGAGCGCCAGGAGGCCATGATCCGTGAACAACTCTCCAAACGCAGCGGACATTATGCATTCCGGGTAAGTTCGCTGGACATCATGACGCCGGGCGGCGCACTGCCGCTGCTGAGCGCTTCGCTGCTCAACGGCATCCGGCGCCTGGTCGCCTCCGATCTCGATGCCCTCCCCTGCAAAACCCTTCCGATGGCCTCCGGCAAGAAAGACCCTTCAGTCAGCATCGCGGAAAACCATCTTTCCTACAAATACAACGTCGCGAACTCCGTCGCACGCGACGTGTACGCTTCACGTGGAGCCGCCGTCATCGACCCCGCCTACGAGATCGGGCATCCACGTGGGGCAGAACTCATGCGCACCCGATACTGCATCCGCCATGAGCTCGGCCTCTGCCCCGTCCACCAGGGCGCAAAGGAAAGCCGCCCGCTGTTCCTTCTGAACAACGGACGGCGTCTCGCACTGCATTTCGACTGCGCGAAATGCGAGATGACTGTCACTGAAGACGTTTAAGCGTCATTCCGATACGTCCCAAACCTTGCGGAAAGGAGCATCTTGTGAGAAGGCTGGCCAATACACCTCATTATCCGGACCGGCGGGATCTCCGTACTTGCAGAAATTGGTCCACGCGTCCAGCATCATCCGGCTGAGCTCGCGGTCGCCGTCAGTGAACGGCCGCCAGCAGCGGTCGAGCGTACCGAACATATACCAGAGTTCGGCTGAATGGAACGCTCCCGCATCGTCTCCGGGGAGTTTGCGCGTGAAAACGTAGTCGAATACGGGCTTGCCGTTATGGAACTCCCTGGACGCGCAGAACTGGGATATGTCCCTGGCGCGCTGGGGGCCGTCGAGCGTAGTGGAGCCTATCATATAGGGGATGTCCGGTATGACGTTCTGCGATGCTGCAGTGGTGAAGGACATTCCACAGACCTTCATGTCGATCATCGGTCCGAAAGGAATGCGTTTGCCGGTGGCGACGAACTCATCATATTTCTTAAGCAACTCCTGCGGCGAGGCAGCACGCATCTGCTCGAGCGTTTCGTAGCCTGCGAACTCGCAGAAGGCCTGACCGGCCTCCCAGACCGCTTCGCTGCTGCTTTCACGTCCCTGCTGGTCGGGGTTGATGCCTCCGCCGCTCTGCATGATGGCCTTCGCGACCATGCCTTTGGTCATCGGCGTAGAGAGCAGCGCCTGAACGCTCCGCGCGCCGGCGCTCTGTCCGAATATGGTGATGTTGTCCGGATCCCCACCGAACTTGTAGATATTGTTCCTCACCCATTCGAGGGCTGCGAACTGGTCGTACAGGGTATAATTGCCGCTGCGGCCCTCGGCTCCCTCCTCCTTCGAGAGGAGTTCGTGGCCGAAGAAGCCGAAGATACCCTCGCGATAGTTGATGGTGACGAGTATCACGCCCCTGGAAGCCCATTCGTCTCCGTCGAAGGTGATCTCATTGCCATAGCCGTGGTCGAAGGCTCCGCCATGGATCCACATCGCGACCGGGAGCCTGTCATACTTGCCGATGGAAGCCGTAGGTGTCCATATATTGAGATAGAGGCAGTCTTCGCTCATCTCCGGCATCCCGGCGGAATAGAATTCCTTGCCATAGAGATCCATGCCGCTCAGGTCTTTCTGCCAGGGAATGGGACCGAACTTGTCAGCGACCTTCACTCCAGTCCAGGGAACGACAGGCTGGGGTTCGCGCCAGCGCAGGTCCCCTACCGGAGGGGCTGCATAGGGGATGCCCTTGAACACGGTCACGCCCTCAGCTGCGGAGGGAACGCCCTGGAGCTGGCCGCCATCGACGCGGACGGTTTCCGCCTCGCGGCTGCAGGAAATGGAGGCAGCGATCAGGACCGCCCCCAGCAGGAATTTCACTATAGATTTCATGCTCTTCATTTTTACGTGGCAAAGATAAGTATTTTTAAATACTCTTGACCCAGGATTATAAAAGCATCGTCTGCAAAATGCCTATCTTTGGAAAGATATAATTGCACGAAACCATAACCTATAAAAAGATCATGCGAAAAACATCCGTGAGAAGCGTCCTGGCACTGGCAGTCATGATGCTGGCGTCCCTGTCGTCCTTCGGACAGCAGAGGACCACGTTTTGCAACCCGCTCGACATCTTCGCCGGCAACGAAAGGGCCGGGCGCGGCGGCGAGCCGGTCGTCCTCGTTTATGAAGACGACTATTATCTGTTCATTTCCCACAGGAGAGGTTACTGGTTCTCTCCTGACTTCCAGGACTGGACCTACGTCGACGCTCCCAACTTCCCCGGCGGCGTGGTCTCAGTCGTGGACATCGACGGCACCTTGTATGCCTGCTCGATGAACAACCGCCGCGTCTGCCGCTGCGACAATCCCAAGACCGGAGAATGGACCGTTCTGGAGGAGCAACTCGACAGCGACCGCTACGGCGACGCCAACATGTTCTACGACAACGGCCACCTGTATATGTACTACGGCTGGTCACAGCTGATGCCCTTCCAGGTCGTGGAACTGGACAAGAAGACCTTCAAGGAAATAGGTGAGCCTCAGGTGCTCTTCTTCAGCGACTACAAGAAGCACGGCTTCGAGACCCGCCGTTCCGAGGATGTCATCTACTCCATCTTCAACGGCCGCCGCGACTACTTCTCCGAGGAATACCCCTGGATCGAAGGCCCCTGGATGACTAAGCACAACGGCAAGTATTATCTCCAGTATGCCGCCATCGGACTCGAGTTCCTCTCCTACTCGCACGGAGTATATGTCGGCGACAGCCCCATGGGTCCGTTCACATATTCGGAGCATAACCCGCTGACCTTCAAGACCACCGGTTTTGCCGTAGGTGCAGGTCACGGCAGCACCTTCCACGACAAGAACGGTCATCTCTGGACCATCTGCATGATCCCGGCCAGTTACGGCGGCGCGGGACGCGGCTCCGAACTGGCCATCTACCCGACCGATGTTGACGCCGACGGCGTGATGTATTCCAACGTCTCCTTCGGCGACTATCCGCAGTACTATCCCGCCTCCCGCAAGGACGGCGTGGACAACTACACCGGCTGGAAACTCCTCTCGCACAAGAAGAAGGTCACCGTCTCCTCCACCGCCGAAGGCAGCAACCCCAACTACGGCGTGGACGAGCAGTTCATGACCAACTGGGTGGCCGGGACGGGCGATCCGGGCGAGTTCTTCCAGGTCGACCTCGGCAAGGTCTCCGACATCTACGCCATCCAGTGCAACTTCGACCACGTGGGCGCTGAGAACGCCGCCCGCGGAGGTATGGGCGGCTTCGGTGCGCCCCAGCAACTTCCCGAGCACTACCAGTGTTTCTACGTCGAGGTTTCTATCGACGGCACCAACTGGACCAGGGTCCTCGACAAGAGCGACAACAAGTTCGATTTCCATCATGACTACACCGAGTTCGCCAAGCCCGTCCAGGGCCGCTTCGTGCGCGTGACCAACGCCGCACAGTGCCACGACGGGGCCAAGTTCTGTATGAAGGACCTCCGCATCTTCGGCAACCCGTACTCCGCAGGCTCCATCAAGGTCGGTGACGTCAAGGTCGTCCGCAACCCCGAGGACCGCCGCGAGGCCTCCCTGCTCTGGGAGCCCGTCCCGGGCGCAGACGGATACATCGTACGCTATGGAATCGAGCCCAATAAACTGTACAACAGCTACATCCTTTACGATGCCAACCAGATTACCATCCATAGCCTCAATACCGATCCCGAGTACTTCTTTGAAGTCGAATCCTTTGATTCCGGGCTCGACTACTACCGTGAAGTCAGCGAGGAGGTGAACGGCACCGGCGGCGAGATCGAACTCAACAGCGGCCGCGGCAGCTTCGCCTACAGCGCCGGCAACCAGACCCAGCGCTTCATGATCAAGGAAGGCGTCGACGAGTACGTCTTCGAGAACATCACTCCGGGCAACTGGACCCTGAACCATACGCTCGGTCCCGTCCTCTGGTCCGGCACCCTCACCGAGGCCGACCTCATCGGCGAAGGTGAGCCGGGCATCACCGCCAAGCTCACCGATATGGGCAAGGGCACGCTGGTCAACGGCGAGATGGTGATGAAGGTAGTGCGCGGCCCCAAGGCTGGCAAGATCGTCGTGAACATCCTTCACGACATCCCCTTTGGAGGTTGGTTCCTCCCCGGCATGAACATGACCGGAGCCCCCCAGATGGGCTCGCAGGTCTCATCCCCCGTCGTCAATCCCGACAATACCGTCACTTTCAACTACAGCAACGCCAGCGCCAAAGCCGTACAGGTAAGCACGCAGTTCGCGGGCACGCAGGATATGGCGAAGGATGCAAACGGAGTCTGGACCGTCACGCTCGGTCCGGTAGCTCCGGACATGTATCCATACAGTTTCATCGTGGACGGGGTCACCATAATGGACCCGCTCAACCCCGACTGGTTCCCGAACGAGACCTTCAAGAACAGTATCGTGGATGTCCGCGGACAGGGAGAGCCTCTCATACACGCGCTCAAGAACGTGCCCCACGGTGCGGTCGACTACGTGAACTACTGGTCGGAGACCCTCGGGGTGTACGGCAACGCCATCGTCTACACTCCCCCGACCTATTACAAGGACAAGAACAAGAAATATCCTGTATTCTACCTGATCAGCGGCACCACCGACACGGAAGAAGTGTATTACAAGGTCGGCCGGATGAACCTCATCCTCGACAACCTCCTCGCCGAGGGCGCCGCCAGGGAGATGATCATCGTCCTCCCTTACGGCAATCCATCGAAGTACTATCCCAACGGACGCGCGCCGCGTATGGGCGACCTCTTCACGCAGGACCTCATCAACGACCTGATGCCCTATGTGGAGAAGAACTACCGCACCATCAACGACCGCGACCACAGGGCTATCGGCGGATTCTCGCGCGGAGGCAACCAGGGTCTGGCGGCAGGTCTGACCAACCTCGACAAGTTCTCCTGGCTCTGCTCCTACAGTTCGTTCACAAGCACCACGCTGCCGGGCGGCATCTATGACGATCCCTCCCTCAACGACAAGATCCATCTATTCTGGCTCGGTGTCGGTACGGATGACTTCCTGTACGGCAACGCCAAGGACTACATGGATTTCCTCGACAGCAAGGGCATCAAGAACGTCAAGGAATTCACCACCGACAAGTTCGGACATACCTGGATGAATGCCAAGTACTTCCTGGACAAATCACTGAGACTTCTTTTCAAGGACTAAAACGACGCAGCAGATATGAAAGCATATAGAACCATCATTGCAGCGGCGCTGCTTCTCGTGCCGCTTTTCGTACAGGCACAGCCTGCCGCCGGAGATGGACAGCGCCTCACCCCCGAGGTGATGGCCAGGCTGTTTCCCGCAGGAGTCGTCTCCCCGGAATACAATGCCGACGGCAGCGTCACTTTCCGTTGCCAGGCTCCCGACGCCAGGGAAGTGAAACTCGACTGTCAGATGCTGGCGCAGGCCGCCCCCATGTACAAGGGCGAAAACGGGGTATGGACTATCACCGTGACTCCGGGCAAACCCGATATCTACCCCTACTGTTTCCTGATCGACGGGATGCAGGTGGCCGACCCCAACAATATGTTCATCTTCCCCAACGAGGGATTCAAGAACTCGCTGGCCGACGTTCGCGGACCCGTCCCGTCTGTACAGGACATCAGGGACGTCCCGCACGGAAAGGTCAGTTACCGCTACTACCACTCCAAGACCTGCAACATCGACCGCGTGATGTGTGTGTACACCCCTGCGGGATACGATCCGAACGGTAAGGAAAAACTTCCCGTGCTATATCTGATCCACGGAATGACGGACACTTACGAAACCTGGTTCAAGGTCGGACACGTCAACAATATCCTTGACAACCTCATCGCAGACGGCAAGGCCAAGAGGATGATTGTGGTGATGCCTTACGCCAATCCGTACCCGGAAATGATCCGCCAGGGCAAGGCCGAACGCTATGACTCGATGGGTACGGACATCGTCACCAACGAGATCATGAAGGACGTCAAGCCCTTCATCGAGGCCAACTACAAGGTCAAAACCTCGGCCGCGGACCGCGCCGTCGCGGGCTTCTCGCTCGGCGGCCGCCAGGCCCTCGCCTGCGGCCTCGGCAACCCGAAGTCCTTCCAGTACGTCTGTGCCATGGCCCCAGCCATCTTCGGAGAGGAATACAAGACCAATTTCTCCAACGGTACCTACGCCCCCCTGGCCGACGTCAAGAAGAACGTCAAGTTCCTGTGGCTCGGCACCGGCACCTCAGACTTCCTCATCGAAGCATCCCGCGGTCTGGACGCATATCTTAACGAACAGGGTGTAAAACATACGTTCTACACCCCGGACGGCGGCCACACCTGGATGAATTGCCGCGATTATCTCACTCAGATTGCCCAGAAACTCTTCAAATAGGCCTGCTCAGGCCTATTTGAAGATCAACTGCGCGAAGTTGTAAAGACCATATTTCCAGACGACGAAATTGTGCTCGCCGTCGGGGAATTCGATGAGTGTACAGGGGACACCGTGCTCGTCACAGAACGCTTTGAGACGGGAACTGTTGTACATGAGGCCGTCCTTGCTTCCGCAGACCATCCACAGGAGTTTGTTCTCCGCCTTGGTCTTCTCCACATCGGGGATGAGGACCTCGGGAGTATTTGTGTTGGGGGCAGAGGAAAAACCGCCCACGAAAGCGAAGACATCCATGTGGGCAAGGCCGAAGTTGAGGGACTGGCCGCCGCCCATGGAGAGACCGGCGATGGCGCGGTGCATCTTGTCGGTATAAACACTGTACTTGCCCTCGATGAAGGGAATGAGGCTGCCGAGCAGGTCGAACTCGAAGGCGGCAAAAGCCGGAGACGACGCATAGACGTTGCCTTCCGCGCGGTCGTTCTCCTGGGCGCGGCCGTTCGGCATGACTATGATCATCTCGGCGGCCTTTCCGTCAGCGTAGAGATTGTCCATAATGACGTTGGGAACGCCCTGGAGCCACTCGCGCTCGTCTCCGCCGATACCGTGAAGGAGATAGAGGACGGGGTACTTCTTGGAAGCGTCGTACTTCGGAGGAAGATATACCGTAGCCTTGCGGATGGTACCGACGGACTCCGACTTATACTCTACGGTCTCGAGAGTGCCGCGTCCGATGCCGGGACGCTCGGTGTCATAGCCGGCGGGAGCGGCGACATAGGGGTCGAACTTGACGTTGACCTGCGGCATCTGGCCGAAGCCGCCCATACCCATTCCGCCGGGCTGTGCGCTGGCGGCGACGATGCCGCAGACCAGCGCAGCGATGGTCAATAGGATCCTTTTCATAAAGAGTCAGTTATTTAGTTCCGAAAATACGGTCACCGGCATCACCGAGGCCGGGGACGATGTATGCGTTCTCGTTGAGGTGGTCGTCGACGGCCGCGAGGTAGATGTCCACGTCTGGATGTGCCATCCTGACCCGTTCAATGCCTTCGGGGGCTCCCACCAGGCACATAAGACGGATGTTGGTGCAGCCGGTCTCCTTGAGCATCGTCAGGGCGTCGCATGCGCTGCCGCCGGTGGCGAGCATGGGGTCGGTGACGATGACCATGCGCTCCTGGATGTCCTCGGGAAGCTTGCAGTAGTACACCACGGGCTCGTGGGTCTCCTCATTGCGGTACAGGCCGATGTGGCCTACCTTGGCTACGGGCACCAGCTCATGCAGTCCTTCGACCATTCCCATACCGGCGCGGAGGATAGGCACGATGGCGAGTTTGCGACCCGAAACTATCCTTCCCTTGGTCGGGCAGATGGGGGTTTCGATGTCGACCTCCTCGAGAGGTATGTCGCGGGTGACCTCGTAGCCCATAAGAAGGGAAATCTCCTTGAGAAGTTCACGGAAATCCTTGGAACCGGTTTCCTTGTCCCTCATGATCGTAAGCTTGTGCTGGACCATGGGATGGTTGATGACGTGCAGTTGGCTCATATTGGAAAGATGTTTAGTGTTCTGTATGCAAAGATAGCGATTCGCCGACTTTATTCAATGCCTATTCGGCAGGTTTTACATAGCGGTCGCCGGTCTCCGTCTTGACCGCATCGATGAAGACGGGAGAGTAGGCGGGCGAGGTGCGGCGGCCGGCGACTACGACGCCGTTTTCGCTGGGCTGCATGATCTGGTCGTTATGCTTGACAATCAGGAGCTTGGCGAGCTTGTCCCAGCGCTTCATCATCATATCGGTGTAACTCAGGGTCTTGCGGGTAAGGTAAGCCGTCATCTCGCTGGCGGTGAGTTTAGGGGCCTCGGCCTCGACCGTCTTCTGGTCCTCGGCATAGAAGTCCTCCAGTTCGGCCTGGGCCTCCTTGAGGTCGCCGATCATGGCGCTGTAGCGCGGATAGACCATGTTGGCCACGAAGTTGTTCATCCAGAAGGCGCTCTCGGTGCTGAACTCGCGAATGTTGTTGTTCTCGCTGCGGAACGGGTCCGGGACACGGTCGATGCCGCAGTACACCGGAACATAGGCCACCATGCTGGCGTCGTCCATATTGAAATATGTCACTCCGCCGACTGCGTCCGGAAGCCAGTCGCGCATCTGGCAGACCATGGTCATGCCGCTCTGCTGGCATCCGATGGGACGCTCGCGGAACATGTCGGTGCCGTCGCTGGACTTGAAATTGACCGGCTGGTTGCGGTAAGGAGAAGCCCAGGGGCCGGCACTGATGTCGGCTGTCATGTCAAGGGCTGTACCCTCGTAGTGGTCGCGCATGTCGTTCATCAGGTCGCGGACGGAGAGGGGCTTGTCGGGCTTGATCCAGAGCGGGAGATGGTCGATGACCTCGGTATGGCCGTTGATGAAGGGAAGGTAGGAGTCAATCTCGTCGGTGTTGTAATGGTGGCGGAAGAAGCTCCAGACGCGGGCCTCGCAGTAGCGGATGGCGCTGAAGTCGAGCGGGCCGTAGGCCTCGCGGAAACTGAAATCGGCGTCGGGACCGTCGTAGTAGCCCATCTCACGGGCAAAGGAAATGACGTCGGCGGAATACATGCATTCGCCTTCGACGACGCAGAAGCCGAGTTTCTTGTCAGCCTTCTTCGCCTGGGGGAACTGGCGGATGCGGCTGGAGTTGGCGTAGGCGCAGATGCAGTCGTCAGGGACGCGGAGGGCCACCCATACGGCGCCCTTGCGGCCGGGACCCTTGCCTATGATCTCGAAGATCCAGGCCTCGTCCTTGTCGGCGACCACGAAATTCTCGCCCGTGGAATTATAGCCATACTCCTGTACGAGCTGGTCGATGACGGCGATGGCCTCGCGGGCGTTGGTGCTGCGCTGCAGGGCCAGGTCCATCAGGGTGAAATAATCGAGATAGCCCTCGGGGTTGCGGAGTTCCTCGCGGCCGTCCCACGTGGTCTCAACGATGGTGACCTGATTCTCGTTCATCAGGCCGACGACACCGTAAGTGTACTCGGCCTGGGCTACATAGCGGCCTCCCCCGGAAGGGCCGAAGCCTCTGATGGATATCATCTCGCCGGGCGCGTGGCGTCCGGGGGCGTAGTAACTCAGCGGGGAGGCGAAACCGAAACCATCGCAGTTGTAGGTACACATCACGCTTCCGTCTACGGAAGCCTTCTTGCCCACGATAAGATTCGTGCAGGCGAACGAAGCCACCGTCAGGAAACTAAGGGCGGCGGAAAGGACCAGTTTTTTCATTGTCGTGTCGTTTTGTTTCCGTAAATATAACAAAAAACATTGTATCTTTGTTAATTGTATATTATAACGGACATAATATGAAAAAGACTGGCATACTTCTTATCCTACTTGTCTTTGCAGCAGCGGTTCCGGCGCTGGCGCAGACCATCAAATGGTCGGCCGCCGTGGAGCCGTCCGGCGAGGGCATATACGAATTGGTGCTAACGGGCAAGATATCCAGCGGGTATTATACCCACCCCCTGACCGACCCTTACACTTCGGCCGAGATCGAACTGGACGGATATGACGCTGTCGGAGACCCCGAGGACGTCTTCACTCCCGCCGACTACAAGGGCGAAACCGTCGTGAAAGACACTTATATCCTCAAGCAGAAATTCCGTTCCGCCGACGGCAAGGTCAAGGGCACGGTCACCTGGCAGAGCTGTTCAGGCGACATGTGCGGCATGCCTGAGGACTGGGACTTCGACGTGGCTCCGGCCAAGGCCGGCGGCGGTGCGGCGCTCAGGCCTGCCAAAGGCGGATCCGCGGCCGCCGACACCGACGGCTCGCTGTGGGCGCTGATCATCGAAGCCATCCTCTGGGGGCTGGCTTCGCTGCTCACCCCCTGCGTGTTCCCGATGGTGCCCATGACGGTGTCGTTCTTCCTCAAAGGCTCGGAGAACAAGGCCCGCGGCCGCTTCCGCGCAGCCATGTACGGTCTCTTCATCGTCCTGCTTTATACCGTACCGATATCCATAATCATCGGCTTGACGAGGGTACTCGGCGGTGCTACCGTGACCAGCGACATCTTCAACTGGCTGGCTACGCACTGGCTGCCCAACCTCCTGTTCTTCACCATCTTCATGGTCTTCGCAGCCTCCTTCTTCGGAGCCTTCGAGATCACGCTGCCCTCCAAGTGGGTCAACTCCTCCGACAAGAACTCCGACAAGGGAGGCCTTGGTGGCATATTCTTCCTGGCGCTCACGCTCGTGCTGGTGTCGTTCTCCTGCACCGGCCCCATCGTCGGTTCGGTTCTGATCAAGTCCACCCAGGGCGAGTTCTGGACGCCGATGATAACGATGCTCGCATTCTCGCTGGCCTTCGCTCTTCCCTTCACCCTGTTCGCACTCTTCCCTTCGCTCCTTAAGGGACTTCCCAAGAGCGGCGGATGGCTCAATAGCGTCAAGGTCGTACTGGGTTTCGTCGAGATCGCGCTGGGACTCAAGTTCCTCAGCACCGCCGACCAGACATACCACTGGGGTCTGCTCGACCGCGAGGTGTACCTCGCCATCTGGATCGTAGTGTTCTCGCTGCTGGGACTGTACCTGCTGGGCAAGCTGCGGTTCAAGCACGACTCGCCCGTAGAGCACATTTCTGTGCTGAGGCTGACCCTCGCCATCGCAGTGTTCAGCTTCGTGGTCTATATGGTTCCGGGCATGTGGGGCGCTCCGCTCAAGGCCTTGTCCGGCTATCTGCCGCCCATCGAGACCCAGGACTTCGTCCTTGGGAACTACACCCCGGCGGCGCAGGCGCCCGCAGCCGCAGCCGCTCCGGCAACTGCCGGAGGCCCTACCCTGCAGGTAGCACACGGCCTTATGGCCTATGACAATATCGACGACGCGCTCGTGGCCTCCAAGGCCAGCGGCAAGCCCGTCTTCGTGGACATCACCGGCTATGGCTGCGTGAACTGCCGCGAGATGGAGGCCCGCGTCTGGAGCGACCCGCAGGTGCTGTCGCTGCTGCGGGACCGCTTCATCATGGTCGCACTGCACAACGACGACAAGACCAGGCTGCCCGAAGACAAATGGGTGACTTCCCCGGAAGGCAGGGTGCTTAAAGACGTGGGAAGGGTCAACTCCCTGATCGCCCGCGAGCGTTTCGGAGTGAACTCCCAGCCCAACTACGCGCTGCTGAACAGCGACGGGGAGTTGCTGGCTCCCGTCAGGGGCTACAACCTCAGCATAGAAGGATACATCGACTTCCTGAACCAGGCATTATAGTATGAAAACATTGAAGATCCTGGCCGTCATGGCCTTGCTGGCAAGCATCGTGGCATGCGGCAGCCGGCAGAAGAAAGCGGCCGCAGAGCCGGTCGCAGAAGAGACTGAAGACATGTCCGGGTACCTCCCCCAGCTTGCGGTAGGCATTCCCGCCCCCGCACTGGAGTTGAACACCCCCGACGGAGAACCCATACGCCTGGCCGACTACTCCGGCAAGTGGCTGGTGCTGGACTTCTGGGCCAGCTGGTGCCCCGACTGCCGTGCGGAGTTCCAGGCCGTCAAGGACCTGTACGCCAAGGCGGCGCCCAAGGGCGTGGAGTTCCTGGGAGTCTCCTTCGACGACGACGGGGACGCCTGGCGCAAGTGCCTCGACGAGCAGGGATTCGCATGGAAGCAGGTCTCCAACCTCATCAAGCGCAAGGACAATCCCGTGTATGAAGCTTTTGGCATACACTGGATCCCCACCATGGTCCTGGTAGCCCCCGACGGCACTGTGGCAGGTTCGGCGCTGACCGCAAAAGACATGGAAACATTGCTTTCTGCAAAAATTTGATTATCTTCACACTCCAAGACTATAACCAATTAACATACCTGAAATGAGAACGTATTTCAAACTTCCGTGCATCGCATTGGCGGCGGTGTTGTGCATCTCTGCCTATAACCCGCAGAGCCCCGTATATCCCGAGGATCCGACCGCTAAGGACGAGACGCTCGTACTCAAGGAGATACGCACGGCATCCGACAACGTCATCACCCTGTTCTTCAACAGCGACATCGTGAACATCGACGGGATCGACATCTCAGATCCTTCAGCCTGGACGGTCAACCGCAAGCCCGTCAAGGCACTCAACAAGTTCGTAACGGAGGCTGATGCCTCCGAGCACCATATCTATCTTACCGTCGACAAACTCAAGCCCGGCAAGCGCTACGTCATCAGGACCCCCTACGGCAAGTCCGCTTTCCGCTTCAAGGAGAAAAAAGTATTCTGCGAAGCCATCAAGACCAACCAGGTCGGATACAGCGCCCTGGGCCACGTGCGTTACGCCAACCTCGCCGTATGGCTCGGTGACGGCGGCGCCCGCAAGATCGACGGCGCCCTGCCCGAGTACAAGGTCATCGACGGCAAGGGCCGCAAGGTGACGACGGGTACAGTCACCGAGATCGGCGAAGACAGATCCTCAGGCGACTACGTCTACCGCATCGACCTGTCCTCTGTCCCCGAGGGAGGTCCCTACAAGGTCGTCGTCAAGGGATTCGGATCCTCCTATCCTTTCGGAGTGGGCGGAGATTTCGCCAGGAAGATCGCCTGGACCAGTTTCCGCGCCCTTTACCACCAGCGTTGCGGCGTTCCCGTCGTCAAGCCTTACGCCGAGTGGGACATCCGCACCAAGCCCTGCCACGAAACCGTCTACCTTACCTACGGCCCCATCGGTGAGGCCCGCCTTAGGGTCACCGGAGAGGAGCCTACCATCAAGGCATGGGGCGGTTACCACGACGCCGGCGACGCCGACCGCCGCACCTACCACATGGACGTCTCCTCCTCGCTCCTGACCACCTACGAGATGTTCCCGGAGTTCTTCACTGACGACCAGTTCAACATCCCCGACAAGTTCGACGAGAATTTCAATATCCTCGGCAAGGGCAACGGCATCCCCGACATCATCGACGAGGCCGAGTGGGGCACGATGTTCTGGGAGTACGTGCAGACCGAGACCGGCGAAATGCCCTGGGGCACCGAGACCACCGGCTACTCCCCCTTCACCACCTATGACCGCGAGGACCATCTCTTCGGCACCGAGGTGCTGAGCGACATCACCGCCGCCTGGGCTTCCGCGCTGTTCGTGCACCTCGCACGCATCATCCAGCCTTACCGTCCCGACCGCACGCAGCAGCTCATGGAGCGCGCCGCGCTCGCCCGCACCACACTCGAAGGCAAGTCCTTCCCGACCTTCGACATGTACTGGAACGTCGAGATGTACCTGATGACCGGAGACGAGGCATATCATAACTACATCAAGGAGCACGCCTCCGACGTGATGGCCATCGTCAACACCTTCAACCAGGGCACCGAGGCCTTCGCACGCAATGCCTGGCTGCCTTCATACTTCTGCTCATACCTCCTCGCCAAGAACCGCGCTACCGACCCGGCCGTGACCGCAATCTTCAAGGACGCCCTTAAGCAGACCGCCGACAGGGAGCTCGAGTTCCTGGCCATGAACGCCTATCCCGTGGGAACCCCGGCCAACCTCCGCTGGTGGGGCAGCAACGTCGCCCAGGGCCAGTACGCCTATCCCATGATGCTCTACTGGAAACTCTCCGGCGAGGACAAGTACATCGATGGTGTAAGCCAGCTCATGGACTATGCCCTCGGCCTCAACCCCATGGGCAAGTGCTTCGTGACGAGCCTCGGCTACAACCAGGTGCATCACCCGCACGACCGCGAGACAGAGTACACCAACCACGAGATGCACTGGGGCATCCGTCCCGGCCTCCTCGTGTTCGGCCCCGGCCTCAACACCAACGCCGGCAGGACCTATCCCGCCTTCGACCGCAACACACCCCGCGAGCGCATCTATATCGACAACCTGAACGCTATCTCACAGAGCGAGTTCACCATCTACCAGAGCCTCTGCTTCCCGGCCAACATCTACCCGATCCTGACCGGCGGCAGCGATTTCTCGTCGATGTATTAACGGTCTCCGTCCATCCCGATGAAAGAAACCAGGAGGGAATACATACCTGAACCTGTCGACGTAAGCGATGTCAGCCTTGAAAGCCCGTTGATGGAGCTTTCCGAAGTCCTTGCCAAGAACGTACACGATACCTGGAGCGCCAGGCGCATATCCGAAGGATGGCGGTACGGAGAGAAAAGGGACGACGATAAAAAGCTCCATCCGGAGCTTGTACCTTATTCCGAGCTTCCTGAAAGCGAGAAGGAATATGACCGTCTGACGGCCATGAACACGTTACGGCTGATCGTCAAACTCGGTTACACCATATCCCTCAAGGAAGAGAAATGAGTTACACAGCATTCATCAGCCATTCCAACAAGGATCTGAAGGCCCTTCACGCCGTAAGGGAATATCTTGAGTCAAAAGGCTTCTCCTGCTTCGCCTCGGAGCGGGACCTCCTGCACAATGCCAACTGGCAGTCCCAGCTGGTGGAGGCCATGGATGCCAGCAGCATGCTCGTATATATCCATTCCAAGAACTCCAACGTATCGGCGGAGGTCGGAAGGGAGATAAACTATTTCGCTGACAAGTGCCACAGGCCCATCCTGATATACAGGCTGGACGATGTGCCGTACAACCGCGACCGGGCATATTACCTGCAGAGCATCAACTACATCGATTCCCTCGTCAATCCTGCCGACGGGCTGGAGCAGCTTGCCTCCAACGTGAAGCACACGCTTGAAGGCCTGCCGGTCGAAGGACAGGCCGAGAGCCTCGGCAAAGCAGGGGTCCTTATCAGGAAAGCCGCCATACCCGCACTTGTCATCGCCCTGTTGCTCATCCTCGGGCTGGGATTCCATTTCCTGGAGAAGGGAAAGGTCCGCCGGCTCCAGGAGAGAGGTTCAGGAATCCTTGCACAGGTGGACGGATGGCTGGCGCACGAGGATTCACTGGAGTTTGTAATGCCGGGCATAGACGAGGCGGAGAGCGTTTTCTCACAATGCGGAAGTGCGATAACCGTCAAGGCCCCTGAAGCCCCGGATTTCCAGGAGATCCGGGAACGCAGCCTGCAGACTATGTCCGACATCCGCACCCGCAGGATCAACACTGTCAAAGCGCTTTACGAGCCCTTGAAATACGCCTCCCGCGAGAACATTGCCACCTCGGCGGGCGCCATCGTTTCCAATATCGAAAAGATACACGCTCTGGATTCCTTGCTTGGCCTCCCCACCGACAAGGACATAGAAATGATTCAAAACCAAATAATTTAATATATGAAGAGATTGATTGTACTCTTCGTCTTGCTTGTCGCAGGAACAGCGCTCCAAGCACAGACAGTCGGCGAAAAGGAGTCGTTCGAGACCATGAAAAGCGCCGCCAACCTTTACCTTTTGAACGGAGACTTTGCAGCCGCCAAGGCTCAGTATGAAGGTATATTCAAACTTTACCGGCAGTATGAAAGCTTTACCAAGGAAGTCCGCCCCGATTACGAGAAGTGTCTCAGGGAACTGGACAAGCTGGCTGCCGCAAAGAAGGAGAGCGAACGCCTGGTGTTCTCACAGCCCTTCGTCAATTTCGCCTATTCGGCCGAAGCGCACAACGTTACGGTGCTCGCAGGCAGGGGAGGTACTGGAAACTGGGAAGTCGAGAGTTGCCCGGAGTGGTGCAAGCTCACAAAGGACGGTAATGAACTCGCAATCGTAGCGGAAGCCAATCCGGATCCGACCTTACGCAACGGTGAAATCCTCATAAAGATGGTCGTCTCCGGCAAGACCATTTCCCGCGGGCTTCCCGTCCTGCAGATCGCACGCCCGCTTCAGGAGCGCAGCATCCGCATCATCACAATACCGGAGGGCTCACAGGTCACGGTTGGAAACGATCCTACCCCCCGTATCACTCCCGTAACGCTTTCCCTGACGGAGGGCGAGATCCCCGTCCATATCCTTAGGAACGATTATTTCGCCATCGACACGTTCATCTCCGTCAGTGCCGACGACGACCCCAAAGTCACCAAGGAGTACACTTTCACCCTTACCCCCCGTTTCGCTCTTGCCAAACTGACGCTGAACGCGGCAACCGGCAATCTTGACAACAAGAATCCCAAACTCTTCATCGGAGGGAAGCAGATCAACCTGGACGGCTATTATGGCCGGGGCGGCATCAGGACGTTCAACACCGCCGGGACCATGGTGAACCATTTCGAACTCTATCAGGACAGCGAAAGGAACTTCGTCATCCCGCTCGAGCCGGCCACATATATGGTCACGGCCACGGCTGAGGATTTCGAGGATTACTCCTATTCGTTCACCGTCCGCGAAGGCGAGACGGTACCCCTCGACGTCATAATGACTCCGAAGCGCGGAAAGGTCCGTTTCTTCAACGGAAGGAACGCTGACGGAGCCATCATCAAGGACGGCATGACCCCCATCGGTACACTTACAGACCAGCTGGAGGTAATGATGACCGCAGACGACCATAAGATCTCGTTCGAGAAGAAGGATTTCATGTCCGAGGTCCCGACTTATTCCATACACGTCGAGCCTGGTGAGACCCTGGATTTCGAAGTCAACATGAACCCCCTCTCCTACCTTAACATCAACACCGTGCCGGCTGGAGTAGAGGTCATCATCAACGGTGCCGCGGAAGGTATCCGTACACCTGTCTACAACAAGGCGGTGCCTCTCGGCGAAAACACCATAACGCTCAGGCAGAAGAGCTATTACCCGGTAACCATAGTCAAGCAGTCCGGCGTCATCGGTGCGGTCGACACGCTCAGCGTGACCCTCAAGCCGAGCCATCCGCTCAGGATCACCTCCGATGCATTCAAGGGCCAGTCCAACTCGCAGACCGGGTTCAACATCTATCTGTCATCCGTTGACGACAGCGAGGTGCGCGTACGCGAGTACGACCACTTTACCGATGCGGTCCTGGAGCTTCCTTACGGCAAGTACAAGTATGAGTTCCGCCGCTTCAGCGCAGGACCTGAACCCGGATTCAACAACGGTCTCCGCCTGCGTGGCGAAAGGAGACGCAAGGACCTTGCATACAAGGGCGTATTCAACTTTACGGAGAAGAACAATACCCTTAACCGCATGTCCTACTCGGAGGGAGGCAGCATGTCCATCCTCTCGGGAGAATACTACCTCTCGGACAACATCCTCGATCTCGGAGAGGGCCTGGCGTACAAGGAACTGGGATCTCTCTCGCTGATGAAGTTCCCCGTCTGGCCCGGCTACTCCACCTCGCTTGTCCGCGCAGGCGCATTCAATGCGACCACCCCGACGGACAAGGACAAGTACCTTTTCAGCGGTTCCGTCTTCTTCCTGAACGGAGAACAGCGTATCGGCGGAGGAGTACACCAGTACCTGGATGTGAACTTCCTCTTCGCATACTCTATCACGCCGCAGATCCACACCAAGAATCTGAGCATCCTCCAGGACATGCATTTCAGTTATGTCGACATGACTGACATCTTCCTCGGACTTGAACTCCATTCCAGGATTCCCGTCCTGAATGCCAGTTTCAGGTTCGGATACCGGATGATGAAAGGCAATGCCAACATTTATTCCAGCGGCGGCAAGGAGAAAGGTTTCGTGAGCCATCCGTTCGACAACAGCGGAATGATGGCGGCCCTGGGATTCACCTTCGGAGGAAGGGAGAGCAAGGGCGCCAACATACTCAGGGTGTTCTATCTGTAAAAGGTCATGATGACATTCTTCGAAAGGATGAGCCCGGGGTCAGCGACGGTACTTGCCATCGTTTTCGTATTGCTGTACGCAAGCCTGACCTTCTGCCTGCTGAGGAAAAAGCCCAAGAAGCTTTGGATCCCGGCCCTGGCACTGCTCATCCTTTCCGTCCTGTTCTACTGGCACGTATACGACTTCGCCGCGGCGAAGTCGTGGTTCCCGAAACTGGTAATGTCCATCCTTTCGGCAACGGACCTCTTCCTGTTCAGGCTGGCCTCCAGCGTCGGCCACCTGAGCAGTTTCTTCTACCTGAGGGACGGAGTCGTTGCCGAGGGGGTGCAGAACCCGCAGGTGCATCTGATCATCCTCCAAGGCCTGTACATCAGCGCCATCTGGACGACATCGATCCTGATAGTCCATTTCCTGGCCGGCAGGCTGGTCAGCCGGCTGTGGCTGACCACTAACGGCCGGAAGGCGTCGGACGACGTCAGGACGCACATATTCCTGGGAACGGGAAGGCTCTCCATGGCCCTGGCACGGAGCCTTCCGGCCGAAGACAGGGTCATCATGGTGGAAACGCCCGAAAGGGGAATACTTCCGGACAAGGTTTCCTTCCTCGGCCTTTTCAGGGGGGTTAAATCCAGTTCGTCCGCAGTCGAGAGGCTGCGGGAGGACCTCCCGGACGCCATCCTGCTCAAGGCAAGGAAAAGCATAGCGAAATGTACCGACGGGCCTTTCTTCGAAGAACTCGGCCTGAAGAGGCTTAAAGCCTGGGCAGACTCGGAAAAGAATTGTATCTACCTGCTTTCGGACGACACGTCAGAAAACCTTTTTGCCCTGAGACGGATCATGCCTGTGAAGGCACAGGTGTATTACCACGCAAAGAGAGAGGGAGTTGCCCTCAAGATGGACATCGCCTCACCGAAGAACGTCCACATAGTCGATTCCTCTTTCCTGGCCACCAGGATACTCAAAAGCGACGAGAGCCTCTACCCCATCAATTACGTCGACATCGCCCGTGATGAAGACGGCGAACCGGCAGGCTATGTCTGCAGCCCCTTCGAAGCGATGGTCTGCGGATTCGGTGAGAGCGGGCAGGGAGCCCTGGCCTTCCTGTACGAGTTCGGGGCTTTCGTTGGAAAGGACGGCAAGGCCAGCCCGTTCCTGTGCGAAGTGGTGGATGCCGAAATGGACCGGCTGGCATCCGGATACAAGGCGGCACGTCCCGCCCTGGACCCCGGCCGCGTCAGTTTCCTCCAGTGCAGCACCGACTCGGAAGCCTTCCGCGAGTTGATGCAGAGGCGCATCGAAACACTCAACTACGTATTCATCTCCCTGGGAGACGATGCCAGGAACATCAACCTGGCCGTAGAGATGCTCGAAGCAGCGTTCAAATGCAGGAAGTCGCTTGACAACCTGCTCATCGTAGTGAAGATGGACAAGCCGGACGAGTACCGCGACCTGACCGGTTTCTTCAACGAAAACTACGGCGGCAGGCAGATCATACGTACGATCGGAGACCTGGAAAGCACTTGGACCTGGGACAACATCTCCGAGGAAGGTTTTCTCAAATATGCCAGGCGTTTCCAGGCTTCGTACACCGCCAGCGTGCAGGATGGAATCTCCTGGGAAAAGCGGGAACTCGAGATCAACCGCAAGGCAGGTACGGAACTGGCACACAGGATGGAACTCCGACGCAAGGCCGGGCAGGATTTCGCGAACTTCTACCATGTCAGGGTAAAGGCCGCCCTATGCCCATCAAGGCTATGGAAAAACCCCGAAACCTCCTATGCCATTCCGGTCCGCTATGAGGGAAGGCATTACACGGGCGACGACAGCCGCGCTGAAAAGATACTGGAATACCTGGCCATCCTGGAGCATCTCCGCTGGAACGCCTCCCACGAGATTGAAGGATACCGGTACGGACAAGAAAAGCGCGAGGACATTATGACCCACCCGGACATGCGTCCCTACGAGGCTCTGGACAACATTACCAGGCACTATGACTGGATAGTGGTAAGGATGACCCTGAACATCATCCCCGGGATCAAGTGAAAAACATATCCACAAATACCCCACAATCATGAAACGTCTGATCATCAGTATTGTTTTCGCGCTGGCCGCAGCGGCAGCGCTGGCGCAGCCCATGGGCGGCGGATTCCCCTCCTTCGCAAACTTCTTCGGTCCGCGCGTTGACACGGTCAGGATCTGGCCCAATGGAGCCCCCAATGCCTACGAGTTCCAGGCTCCCGCCAACCAGGATCCCGCCCGGTCCATTGCCAAGAATTACACCGAGGCCCTGATGGAGGTCTATCCCGCACGCAACCCCAACGGCCAGTGCATCATCATGTGCCCTGGCGGCGGATACTCCATGCTGTCCCTCTCCCACGAAGCCCGCAATTTCAAGGACTGGTTCAACGCCCGCGGCATAACGTACTGCGTACTCCTCTACCGTATGCCGCGAGGGCATCACGACGTACCGCTGAGCGACATCACAGAGGCCATACGCATAATGCGCGGCCGCACCGACCTCGGTATCACCTCGGTCGGAGTCATCGGCACATCAGCCGGGGGCCACGTTGCCTCCACGATAGCAACACACTATACCGACGCTGTCACCCGTCCTGATTTCCAGATACTTATCTATCCGGTCATCACAATGGACCCATCCTTCACGCACAAAGGCTCGCTGGACGGCCTGCTCGGTGAGAACCCCTCACAGGAGCTTATCGACCTCTACTCCAACGAGAAGCACGTGACTCCCGACACGCCGCCGGCATTCCTCCTCCTCGCTTCGGACGATTTCCTCGTACCGCCTGCCAACAGCCTCCGCTACTATGAGGCGCTCCTGGCCAACAAGGTCAGCGCCACGATGTTCATTATGCCTTCCGGAGGCCACGGCTTCGGCTGGAACGACACCACTGTTTTCAAGAATGACTGGACGTCCGCTCTCGACACATGGCTCAACTATGTAGTCAATTAATAAACAAACTTAAAACTTCAAAAGCTTGTCACCCGAACTTATCAACAAAATCGACGGCATCTCCGTTACGCTCAACGCCGGCGGAATGAACACCGTCAACATCATCCTGGCTTTTGTCATGTACGGTGTCGCACTGGGCATCAAGCCAAGTACATTCCTGAACCTGTTCAAGAAACCTAAACCCATCTTCGTCGGGATGCTCTGCCAGCTCGTCCTGCTTCCCATGTTCACCTGCCTGCTTGCGTTGGCGTTCGGCAGGAGCATCAGCTGGACCATGGCCATCGGAATGATCCTCGTGGCCTCGTGCCCGGGAGGGAACATCTCCAACTTCATGAGTTCGCTCTCAAAGGCGAACATCGAGCTGTCCGTGTCGCTCACCGCGATCAGTACCGCTCTTGCGGTCCTGATGACCCCGTTCAACTTCTGGATGTGGGGCAACTTCTACATCAAGGTCGCCGGGCTCGCAACCGAAGTACCGCAACTGGCAATCCCCCTCTGGGATGTGTTCAAAACCATTTTCATCCTGCTTGGCATCCCCCTGACGCTTGGCATCCTCACTTCGCGCTACCTGCCGAAGGTCGCGGAGAAACTCAAGAAGCCGCTTCAATGGTTCAGCATCGCGTTCTTCATCGGGATGGTGATAATGCTGTTCGCGGGCAATCTCGAAGCCTTCCTGCAGTGCATTCAGTACATATTCCTCGTTGTGCTGATCCATAACCTGCTGGCGCTCTCGCTCGGATTCGGCACGGCCACGCTCTTCCACCTCCAGAACAGGGACCGCCGCACCATCACCATCGAGACCGGCATCCAGAACAGCGGCCTCGGACTGGTGCTGCTGCTAGGAACGCCGCTTTTCGCCAACTTCCCCGCACACGGAGGCGCCCTGGTCATCACGGCATGGTGGGGCGTATGGCACATCATAAGCGGTCTCACAATAAGCACGATCTTCAACTACATCGACTCCAGGAAAAGGTTAAATGCCATCGTTTCCTAGTTTTGCATTCAACCCCTAATCCCCAAATACCATGCTTTACACTTACCTTAAAGAGATCAAGGACCTTAAAGAAAGGAAGCGCACAATCGACCATCTGATCGACCTGCGCGCCCAACTCGACGGGGAGATCCCCGGAAAAACCGCCGAGAACACCCTTCTTCTGGCTACGTGGAACATCCGTCAGTTTACTGACAACCGCCACCAGGAGAGCTACCTTTACATCGCTGAAATCCTCAGCCGTTTCGATCTGATCGCAGTCCAGGAAGTCAAGGAGAAGATGAAGGGATTGGAGAAAGTGAAAAGCATCCTTGGCAAGAACTGGGCTTACATCGCCACCGACGTGACCGACTCGACCGACGGAGGCAACGGAGAGCGCATCGCGTTCCTCTACGACACCAACAAGGTCACTTTCAAGAACATAGCCGGAGAGATCGTCCTCCCTCACACAGAGTTGATCGACGGCATGCAGTTCGCGCGCACTCCTTTCTGCGTGGCTTTCCAGGCAGGATGGTTCAAGTTCAACCTCGCCACCGTACACATCTACTACGGCAAGGAGAACAAAGCCCAGCGCGACAGGAGGCAGGAGGAGATCAAGGCCATAGGAAGCTATCTCGCCAAACGCGCTGAATCTGAAGAGTCCAGTTACATCGTGCTGGGAGACTTCAATATCCCGAAAGTCGGAGACAAGTACATGGATGCCCTGGAGAGCACCGGGTTCCAGATTCCCGAGGCCATCAAGCAGCATCCTACCAACTTCGGCAAGGAGGTCAAGCATTACGACCAGATAGCCTTCAAGCTCAATCTCGAGGAAGGCATAAAGGTATTTGACGACGACAGTGTCCGTTCCGGAGCTTTCGACTTCACCAAGTCAGTCTACAGGGATGAAGACTACGAGGACTACATCCCGCTGATGAAGGAGAAGAAGAAGGGAGAGAAGAGGGTCGGAGAGGAAGCCAAGAAATACTTCTGCGGCCACTACAGGATCGACCAGATGTCCGACCACATGCCTCTCTGGCTGGAGCTCAAGGTCGACTTCAGTTCCCAGTATATCGAGAAACAGAGACAATACCTGCTCAAGAAAGAACAGGAATCCAAATAGGCACGTCCTGTGCCGTACCTTGGCCCATGCTCTCCCTATATTTGGGGGGAGCATGGTCACATATTACTGCATATCATTGGAAGAAGCCCTGCGCAGGGCGAAGATTGCCGGGAAGCAGCCGGGCTGCTATTTCGGCGGCATCACTCTCCCCTGCGGCAAGAGGGGCTTCGCCGTCTATCGCGACGGGAAAGTTATAGAGAGATACTCGGTAATGGGGTCGGCCGTGATCCTGTCTCACAACTCGTTGAAGTCTTTCTGAAGCAAATATATACAATTAAAATGAATTAACTATATTTGTAATGATCGGTATCAGGACAGCCGTACACTTAAACTGGAAACATCAACGATCTTAATGAATAGATTATGAAGAAAGCACTAATGGTCACTTTGCTGGCCGTCGTAATGGGCGGCGGTGCAGCATTCGCCCAGGTTTCCGAATCGCCGGAACTGGCCACCCTCATCAAAAATGAGGGTATGAACAATTCAAAGATCGAGGAACTCTCGCAGTTCATCACCGACTATCTCGGCTCCAGACTGACCGCCTCGCAGCAGAAACGCCGCGCCGAGAATCTCGTCGTGGGCAAACTGGGCGAGCTGGGCCTCTCCAACCCCCGCGCGGAATTCGCCTATGAATTCCCCCGCGGAGGATGGGACGTCGTGAAGACCTACGCCGCCATGACTTCCCCGTACTACTGCGCATTCACCGTCAATCCCAAGGCCTGGAGCGGCAGCACAAAGGGCCTGGTGAAGGGAGAATGCATCGTCTTTGACGTGAATACAAAGGAAGACCTGGAGAAGTACCGCGGCAACATAGCAGGCAAGATCCTCCTGATGCCCGAGACCCAGACCTATACTGTCAGTTTCGAGCCCCTCGCCAGCCGTTATACCGAAGAAGAGCTCGAGGAGCTGACCCGCGACAACCGCATCTCCAGGCTGTATTCCTCCTCCAACGCCAACAGGAATGCATATACGACCATTTCCGCAGCCGAACGCGAGGCCCGTCAGGAACTCCAGCGCCTGACAAATGAACTCCTTGCCAAAGAGAGGCCACTCTGCATCGTAAACGGCCGCGGTACGTTCAATGTCGTCAGCGGTACCGGCGTATCCTACAAGGTGGGAGACCCGGAACCCACCCCGGAAGTTATGATGCCCATCGAAGACCACGGAAGGATGGTCAGACTGATCCAGAGCGGCCACAAGGTCGAGATGGAAGTCGAACTGATCAACAAGTTCACCGACGACCAGGAGGTCCATAACGTCTATGCCGAGATACCCGGCACCGACCCTAAACTCAAGGACGAGATCGTCCTGATCGGAGCGCACCTCGACTCCTGGCACGGAGGCACCGGCGCAGCCGACAACGGCTCCGGAGTCATCACCATGATCGAGGCCATGCGCATCCTCAAGGCGGTCGGCGTAAAGCCCAAGCGCACCATCCGCATCGCCCTCTGGGGAGGTGAGGAGCAGGGGCTTTACGGCTCCAGAGGCTATCTTGAGAGATATCTCTACAAGGATCAGCAGAAACTCCCCGGATTCGACAAGTTCGCCCTGTACCTCAACATGGACAACGGCTCCGGGCGTTTCCGCGGCATCTATCTAGAAGGCAACGATGCTGCTTTCCCGTTCTTCGAAGCCTGGATGAAGTATATCGAACCCCTTGGCTTCAACTATCTGACCCCCAGGACCACCGGCTCAACCGACCACGTGTCCTTCAACAGGGTGGGTCTCCCGGCCTATCAGTTCATCCAGGACGACCTGGAGTACTTCCGTACCTACCACACCATCATGGACACCTACGAGCGTCTCCTGCCCGGCGACCTCACGCTTGACGCCACGATGGTCGCCTGGCTCGCCATCTGCGCCGCCAACGACCCCGGACGCATCCCGCTGAAGCCTACCGCGACCACCGCTCCCAGGAACTGACCCGGGTGACGATCAAAAAAAGACAGCCTTGCGAGGCTGTCTTTTTCGTTTGTCCCTTATCCTTTACTTGTTCTTCTTGAAATCGCGGACGGTGTAGTAAACGGGCTTGCGCTGGTACTCGCTGTCGAAAAGGAGCGGATAGTTGTTGGCGCCAAGCCAGGAATCGCGGTCGCTGAGGTTCCAGAAGGTCACGCAGGAGATGTTCTTCTTGTACTTGCGCATGATCTCGAAGAGATCCTTGTACTTCTGTTCCTGCTGCTGCTGGATCTCCTCGGTATAGACCTGGCCTTCGCCGCGGCTGAACTGAAGGCCGCCGCCGGCCTCTTCGTTGATACGGATGTCGAACTCGGTGATCTGGATATCGTCGACAAGTTCAAGATACATGTTGATGGCCTTCTCGAAGTCCTCGAGGGTCGGGTTGTCGAAGATGTTGTAGTGGCCCTGCATACCGATGCCGGTAATGGGGGCGCCTTCGGACTGGAGTTTCTTGACCATATTGTAGATGTAGGTCCTCTTCGCAGGGGTCCAGGCACTGTAGTCGTTGTAGAACAGACCGGCAGTGGGATCAGCCTCGTGGGCCCAGATGAAAGCGTTCTTGATGAACTCGTCGCCGCAGAGCTGATATGCCTGGGACTTGCGGAACGAATCCTCATACGAAGCATTCAGATCGTTCGAATCGCTCATCGCCTCGTTCACGACGTCCCAGCAGTAGATGACGTCCTTGTAACGGTTGACGACGGTGAAGATATGGGATTTGAGCGAATCGTAGAACTCCTCCTTGCTCGCTGCGACATACTTGGGGGTCTTGGTCATCTGCATGGCGGGAGCGCCGTCAGGACGCTGGCCACCGAAGCCGGGGAAGCCGGGGAAACCGCCGAAGCGGCCGAAAGCAGGCCTCTCCACCCACACGGTATCACCCTTCTCGTCGAGTTCGACGACAGGGTTGCCGTTCTCGTCGTGCTTGGTGAACATCCAAGTAGCGAACTGGCTATGCCAAACGAGGTTGTGACCACGCATCTTGATGCCGTGCTCGCGGCAGAAGTTCGCGATGGCGTCAGCCTTCTCAAAATTCCATACACCGGCCTGAGGATGGATCTCGCCAGGCTTCATACAGTTTTCGGCGGTGACGCTGTTGAACTCCTTGAGGATGATGGCTGCCTGGAGGGAGTCTGCTACGTTACGCTCGGTAACGGCGACACCGATCTTGAAATAGTTCTTGTAAGCGTCCTTGAGACCGGGGTCCTTGGGGCCGCATGCACTCATCAATGCTACGGATGCGATGAGGGCGATGATAGAAAACTTCTTCATAGATAGATACCAATGGTGATTTCTTCTTTTAAGTGCTAAGACTTCAGCCGCCAAAGTTAAACAATAATAAACAATAATCCAACGTCCCTCCGGAGGAGCGACCTATTTGACGGGCGCTTACAAGCCTAGTCGGGAAAGCATGATGAACGAAAACACTGAGTATTTCAACGCACCGTCACGTTGGGCTATCTACAAGCAGATCATGAAGCGCAGCGGCGAGGAACCCAGCTTCGAAAAGTTCCTGGAATACGATGCCATCAACAGAGGAAAAGCTAAGGCTGCCGCCAAATCTGCCCCCAAACGCAAGCGGGAACCGTCACCCGACACGGTGATCATTCCTTGATGACATACACTTGGTTACAAAGAAGCCGGCGTGGAAGCGTCGGCTTCTTTTATGATCGATTGCGTCCGATTGAAAGATTTTTAAACCTTTTTAACCTATTAGAGAAAGCCGCTGAAAATTCAAGTTGTTAACTTTGAAAACGTTGAAAAACGAACTATTTCCACAAATTACTAAAACATATGAAGGTATTCAACACTATTCGCTGCTTTTTCCTTTCAGTGATGCTGATTGTCTCTGCGACGAGTGCTTTCGCCCAGAACGTAACAGTAAAAGGAAAAGTAACAGATTCGCGTGGCGAACCGGTCATCGGAGCCACTGTAATGCTCAGCGGTAACCAGACTGTCGGAGCACTAACCGACCTGGATGGAAACTATTCAATCAATGTTCCCTCCAATTCTTCCCTCATTTTCTCCTGTATCGGCTATGCGACCCAGACGGTCGCCCTGTCCGGACGCACCGTAATCGACGTCGTCATGGAAGAAGACACGGAATCCCTTGAGGAAACCGTCGTCATCGGTTATGGTACCCAGAAGAAGAAACTCCTCACCGGTGCTACCATCAACATTTCCGGAGACGACATCCTTAAGCAGAGCACGACCAATGCGCTTGGTGCCATTTACAGCTCGGTTCCCGGAGTCAACATCGTCCAGTCGAGCGGCGGACCCGGTGCAGGATACAACATCACCGTCCGCGGTATAGGTACGACCGGAACTTCCAGTCCCCTTGTCGTCATCGACGGTATCGCCAGCAGCATGAACAGCCTTAATGCCCTCAACCCCGCCGACATCGAGTCCATCGACATCCTCAAGGACGCCGCCTCCGCAGCCATCTACGGTGCGCGCGCCGCCAACGGAGTCGTCCTCGTGACCACCAGGCAGGGAAAGATCGGAGATAAGAAGGCGACCGTCACCTTCGATGCATACAGGGGTTTCCAGCAGCCTAACACCAATGGAGTACACGCCGTTTCCGCATCGGAATACCTGGATCTGGTCAAACGCGCCGGCCTGAATGAGTTCGACAATATCGAGCAGACCATGCCCGTGCAGCTTGAGTGGATGAGGAAAGGCCTGTGGGACGGTACCGACTGGTTCACTGCGTCCATCAACCAGAATGCCCCCACCAACAACATGGCTCTGGGAGTGACCGGAGGCGGAGACTCGGTAAGATACTCGTTCAGTTTCTCCAAGTCCTATCAGGAAGGTACTTTGGGCGCACCCAAGCCCACCTATTACGACAGGACCACCGTCCGCGCCAATACGGATTTCACCGTCCTGAAGAAGGACAACCGCGACATCATCAAGCTGGGAGAGAATGTGACCTTCTCGATCACGGATTCCCGCGACATGGGCACATCGGGCCGAAACAGCGACGTTTCCAACCTGTTCTCCAAGACCCCGCTCCTCCCCGCATACGACCTTGACGGCACCTTATATACCTATGAAAAGCAACTCCGGGACGGATGGGATGCTACGGACAACGAGTCCAACCTTCTGGAGTCCCAGGCCCTCAAGGAGAGCCAGGGAAAGGGCGTACGCGTCCAGGGCAATGTCTACCTGGAGGTCAACCCGTTCCGCGAGCTCAAACTCCGTACGGCCTTCGGATTCCGTGCCAACACCAGTTACTCCCGTTCCTACACGCCGGCCTATCAGCTGACGGCATCCGATTTCAAGGAATATGACAGCGTGAGCCAGAGTTCGAGCGTTTCAACGAACTGGACCTGGGAACTCACCGCAAACTACAGGAAGACGTTTGCCGGCGACCACACCATCGAAGCGCTCGCCGGTACCTCCATCGAAGGCACAGGCTGGGGCATGAGCGTCAACGGCACCCGTTCCTCGACCAAGTTCGGTACCTGGAATTCCGCCAACCTCAGTTCTGTAGAAGGCGCCCTGACAAGTGACGAGCACGCGAACATGGGTGGTGGAAACACGGTTCCTTACAATAATCTCCTCTCTTTCTTCGGCCGTTTGAACTACAGCTACAAGGATAAATATCTGTTCACTGCCATTGTCCGTGCCGACGGCTCCTGCAACTTCGCCAAGGGCAACAGATGGGGTATCTTCCCGTCCGTCTCCGCCGGTTGGGTATTATCTGAAGAGCCTTGGATGCAGTCCACAAAGGACTGGCTCAGCTTCTTCAAGATTCGCGGCAGCTGGGGACAGAACGGTAACTGCAGCATCAGCAATTTCCAGTACACCGGTACTATCAGCCTGAACGGTCAGTATGACTTCTCCTATGACCAGACGAATCCCGTCACTGCCGCCTATCCGGAGAATATCGCCAACTCCAAGCTCACTTGGGAGACTTCCGAGCAGACGGCAATCGGTTTCGATTCCCGCTTCTTCCGCAGCCGTCTGGGCGTGGTGTTCGACTGGTACCGCAAGGATACCAAGGACTGGCTGGTAACCCCTCCTGCGATGGGCATCCTGGGAGCCAATGCCTCCTCTATCAACGGCGGTGCCGTCCGCAACTCCGGCGTCGAGCTCAGCTTCACCTGGAATGACAGTATCGGCGATTTCCGTTACAGTGTCGGACTCAACGGTTCCTACAACAAGAACAACGTCCTTTACATCAACAACGCCGACGGTATAATCCACGGAGAAAAGAAGATCATCTCCGAGAACGTTGCCAAGGAGGATGGCTTCCGCGCCGAGCCCGGCAAGCCCATCGGATACTTCCTTGGTATGGCCAGTGAGGGTATCTTCCAGAACCAGAAGCAGATCGACGAGTACAACGCTGCCGGCTATGCCTTCATGAACGGTTATGAGAACGCCCAGCCCGGTGACGTCATCTGGATTGACCAGAACAAGGACGGTGTCTACGACGAGAAGGACTGTGTCGAGATCGGCAATCCCCACCCGGACTTCACCATGGGCTTCAACTTCAGCATGCAGTGGAAGGGCTTTGACTTCAGCGTCAACGGCTCCGGTGCTTTCGGGCAGCAGGTCATGCAGAGTTACCGCGAGTTCGCCCTCAGGGATACGCAGAACTACACGAATAACCTTATCGCCCGTTACTGGACCGGCGAAGGTTCCACCAACAAGTTCCCCCGCTTCTCCTCCGGTTCTCACAACAACTTCAAGTGCAACAGCTACAACAGCGACATCTTCATCCAGAACGCGGATTACATCAAGATCCGCAACATCACCTTCGGATACGACCTCAAGACAGCCATCAAGAGGCTTCCTTTCCAGTCGCTCAGATTCTTCGTAACAGGACAGAACCTCTTCACCTTCACCAAGTATGACGGAATGGATCCGGAAGTCGGTTCCGGCGCCCCCGGCTACAGCTGGTCCTCAGGTATCGATACCGGTTTCTATCCTTCCCCCAAGGTTTACATGGCTGGTGTCAGCATCAAATTCTAAACCCGAAAGCATATGAAAAAGATATTACTTACTATCGCTGCTTGTCTTCTGGTCATTGTCAGCTGTGAAAAGATTGACAGCCTGCTCGACACGACGAACTATCAGAAAGCTGACACATCATCCTTCCCCCAGACAGAGAAGGATGCGGAGCAGCTGGTCAACTCTACATACTCCACTATGCACTCGCTATACACCGGCAGTATCTTCAGGATCAACCTGTTCCGCCGGATGATCGCAAGTGACGACTATTACGGAGGCGGTTCCACCAGTTCAAAGGAGACCACGGCCGCCGACCGTCTGCTCGCACCGTCCATGGATGAGGACAATTCTCCCTGGAAGAGTTATTACAACGGACTGCACCGCTGCAACTTCGCGCTTGAGGCAATAGAAGCAATGGATGATAACCTCTTTACGGGAGACAACAAGAACTGGTATCTGGGACAGGCCCACTTCATGAGGGCTTTCTGGCTCTGGGAGCTTGCAGAGAGGTATGAAACCTTCCCGCTTACGCTTACATCGGATGTAGAGAACATGCCAAAGGCATCCGTCGACGAGATTTATGCAGCCATAGCCGCCGACCTGGTCGATGCCATCAACCTCATCCCCGCGAAGTACGGCTACTCTAGGGACAACAATCTCGCCGGCCGTGCCACGAAGTATGCCGCCGAGGCGCTGATGGGCCGCGTATGGCTCTTCTACACGGGCTTCTACAAGAAATCCGACATGGCCGGTATCTCCAAGTCCCAGGTCGTCGGCTGGCTCGAGGACTGCGCAAACACCAGCGTCTCCAAGTTCGACCTGGAGAACGACCCGCGCGAAATCTGGCCTTACACCAACGAGTATTCCAGCGGTGTCGCCTATGGTGCTGACTTCGATACCTATGTCAACCGCGAGAACCTCCACTGGGTAGGCAACCACAGCAAGGAGACCGTCTGGGGCGTGCATTTCTCGCTCACCGGCAACGGCTACAACCGCCTCCCGGAATGGATCGGAATGCGTAATTCCGCCCAGAGGCCCAACGCTGACAGTTATCCCTGGGCCGCCGGCTCCAACGGCAACGCCTCCGTCAACCCCATAATGGTCAAGGAATGGTTTGAGGATCCCGATTACGGCCCGAATGACAAGCGTTTCTATGGTTCGATCATAGCCGTTTACGAATCCCACTTGAAAAAGGCTTATCCTTGGTACGTAGATAATGGCGGCTATATCGAGCTTCCCAACTTCAAGGGACACGACAGCAAGGAGATCGAGAGGACCCTCTTCTATTCAAAGAAGTATCAGGCGGTCGGCTGTTATTCCGACGGTGCGAAGTCCAGCCTGCTGAGCAATTTCTTCAATGCCATGAACGGCGCCGTCGAGAACCACCCGAAGAGGGGCAACAAGAACGACGCTATCTATATCCGCTTCGCAGACGTGCTGCTGATGCTGGACGAGCTTAATGAAACTACGACAGGTATGAACAGGCTCCGCGCACGTGCCGGTTTGGAGCCGTATGACTCCTACTCTTTCGAACGCCTCCAGAAGGAGCGCCGTTACGAGTTCATGTTCGAAGGCATGCGTTTCAACGACCTTCGCCGCTGGTATCCCGAGAAGTGCGGTGAGATCATCCAAAAGAACCAGGACGGCGGATATATCGAGTTCAAGGGCAAGCCTACCACTTATCAGGAACTGCCTGGCCGATCATTCTCCCAGCGATATGCGCTCACCCGCGGTTTCTGGATGATCCCGCAGGAACAGATCGGCCTCCAGGAAGGCATGCTTACGCAGAACAAGGGATTCGAAGACAATGACGACTACCTCTTCGTTGACGGAGATCTCCCGTACTAAAATTTAAAACCTTTGGAAAAGCGTCCGCTAGTTTTGCGGACGCTTTTTTTATTTGCCCTCTGGCCAGGACCCGTGGCCAGAGGGCCTCTAAAGGCGATTTCTAGACAAAAGTGTCACTGTTTTAACTAAAATGAGTATATTTATAGAAAAATTCCGCACATGAAAAGTATCCATCATCTGATCCTCGGATTCTCTGTCCTCCTTCTCGTGGCGGCCTGTGGTCCTTCCCGCTACACAAGTTCCAGTTTTAACCTGGCCTCCGTACCGGAGTATGCCTTCATCCAACCCTATTCCTACATCATCCTTTACGGCGATGACGGTAAAGGGTACTATAATGAAGAATCCTCCGCTACGGCGACGAGACTGATTTCAAACATCATCAATTCGGAACGCTTCCCTTTCTCTGATATGGTTCCTGCGAACTACAGCGATGAGAATGAGGACATTAAGAACTGGATGCGGTCCTTCCCGGATGTGGATCCTTCCAAGGCAGACCGGCTCCGCGTTCCCAAATCCCTTAGGGAATTGGTGAACAAGAGCGGTCTCCGCTACGGCGTCGTCATCTATTCCTACGGCTATGTCCAGACCAAGAAGGGCTATCAGACGGAAAAGATAGAAAAGGCGGCTTCCAAAGTCATCGACGAGGCCCTCGAAAAGCTGACCGGTATCGGTGGCATCACCAATCCGTCCAAGAACTACAGTGTAAGTTCACCATACGGCAACGTCCTCTTCTGTGCCGTCATCGACGGGGAAGCCGACCGTGTCGTTCACTTCGTCAAAGAGGTCCCGACCTTGGCCTCCCATCCTGAAGAGAGCGCCGATGTCAGCGAACTCCTCCATAAACTCCTGAAAGAATTCATCCATTAATCCTTAACACACCAAAAATGAAACACATTAAACTCTTCGGCATTCTGGCCGCCATCTGTCTTGCACTCGCTACCGTCTCCTGCACCAAGGAAGAATACGGGAACAAAGATAACAACTCCGGGAAACAGGATAGTGGCACCGTGACACCGTCCCTCAAGGGAACCACCTGGTCAACCGCAGACCTGATGGGCATTGGGACCCTTACTTTTTCCTTCACCGACAAAGACGCGACCCTGAAGCGCGTTTCCGGCGGAACAACGACCACTTGCACGTATCCTTACACGTTCAATAATGGACAGTTGAAGACCAAGGGTAAGCTGCTTAACGATCAGGAACAGGATGTTACAGGTACCGTATCCGGGAATAATATGAACGTCAACTTCTCCAAGAGCGGCAACTACGTTTTCTCTAAGAAATAGTATTTTTCAAAATGAACAGACACAAAGCCGGCGCAATCCGCGTCGGTTTTTTTGTGGGGTTAAATTAAAGAAAATGAGGAATATGCGCATAAATGAATAGGGTTATCTGGTATTTTTCCCTATATTTATCTTCAGTTATCCCTATCAAGTTTTCAGCACCATGAGCGAATTGTCACAAGCATTGAAAAAGAGCGCATCCACTATAGTCCTTGGAGTCGCTCTCGCCGGAAGCCTTGCCGGTTTAGGATATAGCATCCATACCAACAAGCAGATGGAGAAGACCTACGAGCACAACATGCGCGCGTTGAGCGATACCATCCATTACTATACTGGCAAGAACGGCGTAAATGTCGCTAACAAAGACATTTGGGTAGGTCCCATCAACGAGGCTTTCGAGGAGAGGTTCAAAGAACTGCAGGAACAACTGGACAACATGAAGGTCAGGAACGCCGACCAGGTCGTATACGTCGAGACCGAAGTTGTGAACGAAGTCCACGACACGACCTACATCATAGACCGCAACCTCGAGTATCTCAAGAAAGAGTTCAGTTTCAGTAATAAATTCCGCGATCTGGAAGGATTTATGGAACTGAATAACAATAATCTCGGCTTGAACATCACCAGGGATGTCGTACGCGCCGATTATACCCTGGCCATCAAAGACGGCCGGGTATACCTCTCATCCGACAATCCTTATGTCTTGTACAATGAGATCCAGGGAGTTACGATCCCAAAGCCGAAGAAACCCAGGTTCTCGATCGGCATAGGCCCCCAGATCGGAGTCGGATTCGACGTCATCAACAGCAAACCGGGCATCTACGCCGGCATCGGCATCAGTGCAAACTACAATCTAATGTCGTTCTAGACAAGAAGAGCAGCAAAACCAATCGATAAATGGTCACCACAGAATGAAACTGGAGGGGCTGATGTTCATCCTGTGTCCGAAAAACTGGTCAAATAGCCAGTTTTCTTGCCACAGGATGATTGTGAGAGCCCTGCCATTCATTCTGTGTCCCAAACTCCAGAAAACGCCCCTCAATGGGAAGAGGCCATGGATCATGGCCTGATGGGGGCCATGACGCAAAAAGGCCGGCGCTTATGCGTCGGCCTTTTCGTGGTCCCAGCAGGGCATGATCCTGCGACTCCCTGATTATGAGTCAGGTGCTCTAACCAACTGAGCTATGGGACCTTAGGAGCCCTCGGCATCTAAGCCGGGGGGATCTCTGTCAATCTTGTCAGACCTTGATCTCGACCTCGACACCGGAAGGAAGCTCAAGCTTCATGAGGGCGTCAACGGTCTTGGCGTTGGAGTCCTCGATGTCGAGAAGCCTGCGGTAGGAGTCAAGCTCGAACTGCTCGCGGGCTTTCTTGTTGACGAAAGTCGAACGGTTGACGGTGAAGATCTTCTTGTTGGTGGGAAGCGGAATGGGTCCGTTGACCTTCGCACCGGTGGACTTCACGGTATCAACGATCTTCGCAGCTGATTTGTCAACAAGCATGTGATCGAAAGATTTGAGTTTAATTCTGATTTTCTGACTCATATCT